>QQTW01000013.1_pt1 | contig 209669 bp, 197 predicted proteins | sample 1904831 | NCBI WGS metagenome assembly QQTW01 (sample SAMN09435610, study PRJNA476489) | Subsurface metagenome, whole genome shotgun sequencing project. | reverse complement strand
GGGTAGGGGAATCGCATATGGCGATGGAGGGGTGTTGCCAAGCGGTTGGAACTGGATTCTTTGGGTGTCTCTCGCTTCCCGAGGGAGACCAGAATGCGCCAACTCAAGCGCCTGCTTCGACCACTCAAGGACCCCCGCGCCAGCAACGTGCGGCACGATCTGGTGGAGATCATCGTCATCGCCTTGGCGGCGACACTGGCCGGCGCCAAGACCTGCACCGAGTTCGAGTTCTTCGGCAAAGGCCGAGAGGAGCTGTTGCAGCGGTTCCTGGAGCTCAGATCCGGCATCCCCAGCCACGATACGTTCAGCAACGTCTTCCGTGCTCTGGACCCGAAGGGGTTGGAAGCGATTTTGCGCAAGCTCAGCAAGGGCTTCGGCATCAAGGGCGTGGTCAGCATCGACGGCAAGGCGTTGCGCGGCGCCTTCATGCGTGGGCGGCAATCCACACCGCTGCATATGGTCAATGTCTGGGCGGCAGGCACACGCATGGCGCTGGCTCAAAGGAAGGCCCCCAATCGCAACGAGGTTGCCGGCGTTCTCGAAGTCCTCGCCTCGCTCGATCTGGACGGCGCTCTTGTCACTGCCGACGCCTTGCATTGCCGGCCCGATGTCGCGCAAGCCATCCGCGACCGGAAGGGCCACTACGTTCTGGCCATCAAGAGCAATCGCGGCCGGCTCTTCAAGGCCGCCAAGGCGTTGCTCGACACCGCCCGACGGCCTGCGCGAGCAAGCCAGCGAAGAACCGCCGCCCACGATCGCATCGAGCGCCGGCAAGCCATCATCGTGCCGGCACCGCAATTGGCGAAGCAACATGGCTTCCCCGCTATCGTCGCGGTCGGCCGCATCGACAGCTGGCGCGCAACTGCCGGCAAGCCTGCCAAGCGGACGGCCCGATACTTTCTGGCTTCGCGGCGGCTGCCAGCCAAGAAGCTGCTCGACGTCGTCCGCGCCCACTGGAGCATCGAGAACAACCTGCACTGGGTTCTCGACGTTCTGTTCGACGAGGACGCTTGCCGCAGCCGCAAGGACCACGCCCCGGAGAACCTTGCCGTCATCCGCAAGCTCGCCATCAACGCCCTGCAAGCCACGCCAGGTCCAGCGCGGACCAGCCACAAAATGCTCCAGGCAAGATGGAGCAACGACTTCCTTCTCACCGTCCTGGCCCATATGCGATAGCCCTACCCGCAAGGGGGGAGGGAGCCCGACCATCGTGCTCACCTTACGTCAAAGCATACGGTTGCTTCACGGCATGCGATCGAGCGTCTCGAGAACAGCGCCGCGCTTGTAAGGGAAGCACAGGCGAAAGGGCTCCCTGCCCCCTTGCGGGGGAGGGCTGGGGAGAGGGGTGCCGCTTGCTCCGCTGGTAAGAACAGGCCGGCCGTGCGCCACAATGATTAACGCGCTACCTCGCCTTTCCCAGCTTGCCTGCACCCTGCGACCGAAGGCCGCCCTTGGTCTCGATGAAGCTGATGATGCGGTCGAGACCGTCGCTCTTCTTCAGATTGGTCATCACGAAGGGCCGCTCGCCGCGCATCCTTCTGGCGTCGGTGTCCATCTTCTCAAGCGACGCACCGACATGGGGCGCAAGGTCGATCTTGTTGATCACCAGGAGGTCGGATCGCGTGATGCCGGGACCGCCCTTGGAGGGGATCTTGTCGCCGGCGGCGACGTCGATGACATAGATCGTGAGATCCGCCAATTCGGGCGAGAAGGTCGCCGCCAGATTGTCACCGCCGGATTCGATCAGGACCAGATCGAGGTCGGGGAATTTTGCGCGCATGTCGGCGACCGCGGCGAGATTCATCGATGCGTCCTCGCGGATCGCAGTGTGCGGGCAGCCGCCGGTTTCGACGCCGGCAATGCGGTCTGGCGTCAGCGAGCCGGAGCGCACCAGAAATTCGGCATCCCATTTGGTGTAGATGTCGTTGGTGATCGCGGCGATGTCGTAGCGCTCGCGCATCGACTTGCAGAGCAGGTCCATCAGCGCGGTCTTGCCGGAGCCGACCGGACCGCCGACGCCGACGCGGAGTGGGCCGTGAGAACTGGGCATATCAATCCATCCATCATCGTCCCGGCGAAGGCCGGGACCCATTACCACCGAATTCAATTGCTGCGCGAAGCTGGGGCCACAGCACTGCATAACCACAAGCCTCGGTGGTTATGGGTCCCGGCCTTCGCCGGGACGACGGCTGGGGAGAGCTGCGCATCATGACCTAAACAGCCTCGTATACTGCGTCTCGTGGCGCAGGCTGGCGAGGTCGGCCCGAAAGGTCGCGCTGCCGAGATCGTCGAGCGCGGCTGCATCGGCCCGCGCTGCGGTCGCGGCGACGACCGGCTCGAGATCCGCCAGCACGCGCTGACTGTCGGTCTGCCCGAGCGGGATCAGCCGGCTGCCTGCCGAGATCCAGTTCGACACCACGGCATGCAGGAAAGCATGCAGCGACGGCGCCAGCCGAATGCCGTGCGCCGCGCTGACGATGCCGACCGCAACCGGGTAGACGATCGGCCCGTCGCAGGCCGCGACCATCGCGTCGAGACCGGACGAATTCCAGGCGGCACGGGCGATCTCGATGAAGGCGCGCCCCTGTGTCGTGGTCTCGAGCTGCCGCTCGCGCGACGGCACGAAGGCCGCGGCGAGCTCGGCGATCTCTTTCAGCCCGGCGCAGTCTTGCTCCGCCGCCGCGCGAAAGCTTTGCGCGAGAAACACGGCGTCGCAAAATCCGCTGCCGTCGCTGAGCATCGCGGCGAGCCAGTCGCGCAGCGAGGCGGCGTCAGTGATGTCGCCGGCCTCGACCGCCCATTCGATGCCGCTGGAATAGGCGAACGCCCCCACCGGAAAAGACGGCGACAGCCACGTCAGCAGCCGGTACAGCGCGGCCGCCTCGTCATCCGCGATCCCGCCGCGCATCGCGGCGGGATCGGGCTCATTTGTGGTCATGAGCATGGGAGTGGTCGTGGTGATGATGAGCGTGCTCGCAATGCTCATCATGATGGTGGTCGTGGTCGTGCCCGTGATCATGATCATGGTGGTGACCATGGTCATGCGCATGGCTGTGGGCATGATCGTGCCCGGTGTGACCATGCGCGTGCGCGTCGGCGTGCGCATGCTCGGCATAGGCGCCGCCCTCGGGATCGAACGGCGCCTCGATCTCGATGACGCGGGCCCCTAACCCCTTCACCATCGCCTCGATGACGTGATCGCGCCGGATGCGCAGGCCCTTCGGCATGATCTGCGTCGGCAGATGGCGGTTGCCGAGATGCCAGGCGACCCGGATCAGGTGATGCGGATCGCTGCCGCGGATTTCCGCGAGCGGCTCGGGAGCCGCGACCACCTCGACCAGGCGGCCGTCCTCCAGCACCAGCGCATCGCCGCCGCGCAACGCGACGGCGTTTTCGAGGTCGAGCAGGAATTCGAGCCCGCGCGTCCCGGTCATCGCCATCCGCCGCCGGTGCCGGTCGTCGAAATCGAGCACGACGGTGTCGGCCGCCGCTTCCTTGAAGCGATGCTGTCCCAGGACCTTGGTTGCGCGGATCATCGAACCCTTCATGCCGATACGTTAGAGCTTCTGAACCTTGGCGTCGCTGATGATCTCGATCACCGTCGGGCCGGTCTTCATGTCGGCGGAATATTCGCGCCACACCTTCATGTGCGGCGCCTTGCTGTGTGCGGTCAGGTCGTCGCGGGTTTCCCAGCGCTCCACCACCACATACAGATTGGGATCGTTGACGCTGACATGGCCCTCATAGGAGAGGCAGCCCTTCTCCTTGTGGGTCTCGGCGATGCACGCCTTGTGCCCCCGAATGAAGTCGTCCTTGTTTTCCGGCTTCATCGGGGTAGTCGCGATGACATAGATCATGATGTTGCTCCGTTGTTGTTTTTATTACCGGACGTCGACTTTCTCGGGCGTGATCACCTCGATTTTCGGCGGCGCAGCCATGCACTTCACGGCGACCCGGCCGAACGTCTTCATGTGCTCGGCGGTGCGATGCGGCACCAGCGCGTCGGCGTTCTCCCACTGCTCGACAAACACCAACTTGCTGTGGTCGGTGACGCTCTCGTGCAGGTCGTAGGCGATGTTGCCGGGCTCCTTGCGGGTTTCCTTGATGCAGGCCGTCGCCGCGGCGATGAATTCGGCGCGGGTCTCGGGCTTGATGGTCAGCGTAGCAACGACGTAAATCACGGAAATTCCTCCCGGTTTCTTTTCTAGGTAAGTTACCGGGGGTGGTTTTAGAACATAAAATAGCGCTGTGCCATGGGCAGCACCTCAGCAGGCGCGCAGGTCAGCAGCTCGCCGTCTGCGCGTACCTCATAGGTCTCCGGATCGACCTCGATCTCGGGCGTCGCGTCGTTGTGGATCATGCTCTTCTTGGAGATTTTCCCACGGGTGTTCTGCACCGCGTAGAGCTTCTTGCTGATGCCGAGCTTGCGGGCGAGGCCGCCGGTGACCGCGGCCTTCGAGGTGAACACCACCGAGGAGGCGGTCAGCGACTTGCCGAACGCGGCGAACATCGGCTGGTAATGCACCGGCTGCGGCGTCGGGATCGAGGCATTGGGATCGCCCATCGGAGCTGCCACGATCGAGCCGGCCTTGATGATGCAGTCCGGCTTGACGCCGAAGAACGCCGGCGACCACAGCACGAGGTCGGCCATCTTGCCCTTCTCGACCGAGCCGATCAGCTTCGACACGCCATGCGCGATCGCGGGGTTGATGGTGTACTTGGCGATGTAGCGCTTGACGCGGAAATTGTCGTTGTCGTTGCCCTTGTCCTGCGGCAGCGCGCCGCGCTGCTTCTTCATCTTGTCGGCGGTCTGCCAGGTGCGGATGATGACCTCGCCCAAGCGGCCCATCGCCTGCGAGTCCGACGACATCATCGAGAGCGCGCCGAGATCGTGCAGGATGTCTTCGGCGGCAATGGTCTCCTTGCGGATCCGGCTCTCGGCAAAGGCGAGGTCTTCGGCGATCGACGGGTCGAGATGGTGGCACACCATCAGCATGTCCAAATGCTCGTCGATGGTGTTGCGGGTGAACGGCCGGGTCGGATTGGTCGATGACGGCAGCACGTTCTTCAGGCCGGCAATCTTGATGATGTCGGGCGCGTGGCCGCCCCCGGCGCCTTCGGTATGGAAGGCGTGGATGGTGCGGCCCTTGAAGGCCTTCACGGTGTCCTCGACGAAGCCGGACTCGTTCAACGTGTCCGAATGCAGCATCACCTGGACGTCATAGTCGTCGGCAACCGACAGGCAGGTGTCGATCGCCGACGGCGTGGTGCCCCAATCCTCGTGCAGCTTCAGCGCGCAGGCGCCGCCCTTGATCATCTCGACCAGCGCCGCCGGACGCGACGCATTGCCCTTTCCGGAGATGCCGAGATTGACCGGAAAGGCGTCGAACGACTGGATCATCCGCCCCATGTGCCACGGGCCGGGCGTGCAGGTGGTGGCGAAGGTGCCGTGCGACGGACCGGTGCCGCCGCCCAGCATCGAGGTGACGCCCGCCATCAGCGCGTGCTCGATCTGCTGCGGGCAGATGAAATGGATGTGGCTGTCGAATCCACCCGCGGTAAGGATCTTGCCCTCGCCCGCGATCACGTCGGTGCCGGGGCCGATCACGATGGTGACGTTGGGCTGGATGTCGGGATTGCCGGCCTTGCCGATCGCCGCGATCATGCCCTCCTTGATCGCGACGTCGGCCTTGACGATGCCCCAGTGATCGACGATCAGCGCATTGGTGATGACGGTGTCGGCCGCGCCCTGCGCATTGGTCACCTGCGACTGCCCCATGCCGTCGCGGATCACCTTGCCGCCGCCGAACTTCACCTCCTCGCCATAGGTGGTGAGGTCCTTCTCGACCTCGATGATCAGATCGGTGTCGGCGAGCCGCACCTTGTCGCCGGTGGTGGGGCCGAACATGTCGGCATAGACGGAACGCTTGATCTTCACGGACATGTCAGCCCCGTTTGTGTTTGAATTGTTGACCGGCGGTCACAACGAGCGCCTCGCCCTTCGCACCACGTCGTCGAACTTCGTATCAAGCCAGGGATTGCCGCCACGACAGCCCGCGACCACTTGCTCGGCCCAAGCGGTGTAGTCGACCAGATCGTCGCGCTCCTCCGTCGTCGGATCAGAGTGAATACGCGCGCCGATATTGCTGATCTTGTCGGCAATCTTGATCAGCTTGGCGTCGGCCGACTTCTTGGGCGCGTCGACGACTTGCAGCCGCCGCCGCTCGGCCTTTGGCAGGCTCATGTCATCGGTGCATTCGATGACGAGGAGGGCCACGCGATCAGAGAACCTCGCCGAGAGCTCTTCGCGTGTGGTGTCGGTGTCCTCCATCGTATCGTGCAGCCAGCCGGCCGCAACGAGTTCGGCATCCGCACCATCGGTCGCGATCGCAAGCAGGTTCGCGACCTCGGCGAGATGGTTGATGTAGGGCTCGTTGCCCCGTCCCTTCCGCGCCATGCCGTTGTGCCGGCGTGCGGCAAGATCGGCAGCTTCGGAGATGAGGCGGATTGCAGGAAGCATGGTTACAAAGCTCCCCTCTGATCGCAACCGCAGTTGGCGTGAGAACGAGAAGCGACTTCGATTGGCGCCCGGGGCTTACCCCTCTCCCCAACCCTCCCCCGCAAGGGGGGAGGGAGCCTGAGCAGCGTGCTCACCTCACCTGACACCAAGGCAACCTCGCACGTCACAGCTTCCCCTTCACCTCGGCACGAAACCCGTAGATCACGCGCTTGCCGGCGAGGGCGACGAGTTGGACGTCGCGGGTCTGGCCGGGTTCGAAGCGGACGGCGGTGCCGGCGGCGATGTCGAGGCGCATGCCGCGGGCCTTCTTGCGGTCGAATTTCAGCGCCGGATTGGTCTCGAAGAAATGATAGTGCGAGCCGACCTGGATCGGGCGGTCGCCGCTGTTGGCGACCGACAGCGTCACGGTCTTGCGGCCGGCATTGAGCTCGATCTCGCCGTCCTTGATGAAGAGTTCGCCGGGGATCATGTCGCGCTCCTATCGGATCGGCTCGTGGACGGTGACGAGCTTGGTGCCGTCGGGGAAGGTCGCCTCGACCTGGATGTCGTGGATCATCTCCGGAATGCCGGTCATCACCTGGTCGCGGGTCAGCACCTTGGCGCCGGCCTGCATCAGCTCGGCGACGGTGCGGCCGTCGCGCGCGCCCTCGACGATGAAATCGGTGATCAGCGCGATCGCCTCGGGATGGTTCAGCTTGACGCCGCGCTCGAGCCGGCGGCGCGCCACCATGGCCGCCATCGAAACCAGCAGCTTGTCCTTTTCGCGGGGAGACAAATTCATGCGAGCACTCTGCAAGCGTTGAAAGGATGAGTTGAGCCACAGGCCTTTAGTTAAGCCAGAGTCTTGGCAGCGGGACGATGGAGGCGCGGCCGAGCACCGCCATCATGTCGGCGCGCAACCGGGCCGCATCTTGGGCACAGAAGCGCGCCATTGCAAAGCCATTCCAGGCCGAGATGCCGACTTCACCTCCGAAGCTTTCCGACGCCTCGCGGATGCGCTCGACCAGCGCCTCGTCGCCCGGCACGATCAGCGCCGTGCCGATCGCGCAGCCGCCGCCTGCAATCGCGGGCCTTGCCAGCTTCTCGCCGATCTCGCCGTCGAGCCTGACGGTCTCGGCAAACGCAAGCCGGCCGCCACGGCGCATCCGCCAGCGGTCGACGAATTCACCATGGCGCATGATCTCGCCCATCGCAGCGCGGCCGAACACCACGATCTCGCAGAGCAGGAGCGAGGCCCCCTCGGCAAGGTCGATGTCGAAGCTCCTGACGATGCGCGCGCGGTCGAACAGGATAGTCTCCTGCGGCAGCCAGGAGAGATGCGCGCCGTCCGCGACGCTGAGCGAGATATCAAGCTGGGCAGCGGCGCCGGGCGCGCGATAGACCTTCTCAGCGGCTGCCGTGGTCAGCGTCAAGCGTGCGCCCTCGCCGGCCGAGATGCCAATCTCGAAGCGGTCTCCGCCGGCGATACCGCCGGCCGTATTGACGAACATGGCCGAGAGGCCGTCGTCCTCCGGCGACGGGAAGCGGACGCGCAGCGAGCCCGACTCATGCAGGTCGCCCCGCCGGGTCGCGCCGTCCTTGCGATGCACGCCGAACCGCACTGCGCCCTGGGCGCGGTTTGCCGCAAACGTCGCCGCCGCCGCGCCTGCGATCCCGCTCCGCATTCCCCCGACGCTCCCTCACGCGCGCCATGAAAGGCGGCGTCACATTGTCTTCACAGCGCCATCTGGCGGCTGATCTCGGCGGGATCGAGGCTTGCGCGGTCGCAGGCATATTTCACCGCACCCCGGTCCATCACGGCAAAACTGTCGCCGAGTTCGCAGGCAAAGTCGAGATATTGTTCGACCAGCACGATGGCGATGTTGCCGAGGTTGCGCAGATAGGAGATGGCGCGGCCGATATCCTTGATGATCGAGGGCTGGATGCCCTCGGTCGGCTCGTCGAGCAGCAGGAGTTTTGGCCGCATCACCAGCGCGCGGCCGATTGCGAGCTGCTGCTGCTGGCCGCCGGAGAGGTCGCCGCCGCGGCGGCCCAGCATGGTCTGCAGCACCGGAAACAGCGAGAACACGTCATCGGGGATGTTGCGGTCCTCGCGCTTCAGCGGGCCGAAGCCGGTCTTCAGATTCTCTTCCACCGTCAGCAGCGGGAAGATCTCGCGGCCCTGCGGCACGAAGCCGATGCCGCGCCGCGCCCGCTCATAAGGCTTCAGCGCGGTGATGTCCTTGCCGTCGAAATTGATCGCGCCTGACGCGATCGGATACTGCCCGACCATGGCGCGCAGCAGCGAGGTCTTGCCGACGCCGTTGCGGCCGAGCACGCAGGTGACCTTGCCCGGCTCGGCGGTCAGCGAGACGCCGCGCAGCGCCTGCGCCGCGCCGTAATAGAGATTGATGTTGTCGACCTTCAGCATCGCCTAGCGCCCCAGATACACTTCGACCACCCGCTCGTTCGACGACACCTGGTCGATCGAGCCTTCGGCGAGCACCGTGCCCTCGTGCAGGCAGGTCACCTTGACGCCGAGCTCGCGGACGAAGGTCATGTCGTGCTCGACCACCATGATGGTGTGGTTCTTGTTGATCTCCTTGAGAAGCTCAGCGGTCAGATGGGTCTCGACATCGGTCATGCCGGCGACCGGCTCGTCGACCAGCAGCACCTTGGGGTCCTGCGCCAGCAGCATGCCGATCTCGAGCCACTGCTTCTGGCCGTGCGACAGGCTGCCGGCGAGGCGGTTGCGCGCATCGGTCAGGCGGATGGTCTCGAGCACCTTGTCGATCCGCTCGGCTTCGGCCTTGCTGCCGCGCCAGAACAGCGTGCCGCGCACCGAATGATCGACATTGAGCGCGAGCAGCAGATTGTCCTGCACGGTCTGGCTCTCGAACACCGTCGGTTTCTGGAATTTGCGCCCGATGCCGAGCTCGGCGATGCGAGTTTCGTCGAGCCGGGTCAAATCGACGATGCCGTCGAACAGCACGGTGCCCTGGTCCGGCTTGGTCTTGCCGGTGATGATGTCCATCATCGTGGTCTTGCCGGCGCCGTTCGGGCCGATGATGGCGCGCATCTCGCCCGGCGCGAGCGTCAGCGACAGATTGTTGATGGCGTGGAAGCCGTCGAACGAGACATGCACGCCGTCGAGATAGAGCATGGCCGAGGTGGCGCGGGTATCCATCACGTTCATCTGCCTACTCCGCCGGGTTCGGCGCGCCGACGCCGTCTTCGCGCGCAGCGCTGTCGGCGTCGGGAGAGCCGTTCCTTGACTTTGTCGTCTCCCACCAGGAATTGATCGTGCCGACGATGCCCTTCGGCAACAGCAGCGTCACCAGGATGAACAGTGCGCCCAGCATGAACAGCCAGTATGGCGCGAGCGGCCCCGAGGTGAAGAACGTCTTGGCGTAGTTGACCACAACGGCGCCGAGCGCGGCACCGATCAACGTGCCGCGGCCGCCGACCGCGACCCAGATTACCGCCTCGATCGAATTGCCCGGCGCGAACTCGCTCGGATTGATGATGCCGACCTGCGGCACATAGAGCGCGCCGGCGACGCCGGCCATGCAGGCCGACAGCGTGAACACGAACAGCTTGTAGGATTCGACGCGATAGCCGAGGAAGCGCGTGCGGCTTTCGGCGTCGCGCACCGCGATCAGCACCTTGCCGAGCTTCGAGGTCACGATCGCGCGACAGATCAGGAACGCGACGATCAGCGCCAGGCAGCTCAGCAGGAACAGCGCGGCCCGCGTTCCTTCGGCCTGCACGTTGAAGCCGAGGATGTCCTTGAAGTCGGTCAGGCCGTTGTTGCCGCCGAAGCCGAAATCGTTGCGGAAGAACGCCAGCAGCAGCGCATAGGTCATCGCCTGGGTGATGATCGACAGATAGACGCCGGTGACCCGCGAGCGGAAGGCGAGCCAGCCGAAGCAGAAGGCGAGCAGGCCCGGCACCAACAGCACCATCAGCGCCGCGAAGGCGAACTTGTCGAAGCCGTACCAGTACCACGGCAGTTTGTCCCAGTTCAGGAACACCATGAAGTCAGGCAGGATCGGGTTGCCGTAGACGCCGCGGCTGCCGATCTGCCGCATCAGATACATGCCCATCGCATAGCCGCCGAGCGCGAAGAATGCGCCGTGACCAAGCGAGAGAATCCCGCAATAGCCCCAGATCAGATCGATCGAGAGCGCGAGGATGGCGTAGCAGACATATTTGCCCCACAGCGCCACCAGATAGGTCGGCACCTGGAACATCGAGCCCTGCGGCAGCAGCAGGTTCGACAGCGGGATCAGCACGCCGACCGCGGCGACGATCAGCACGAAGGCGATCGCGGCGCGGTCGAGCGAACGCGTCAGGATGTGCGGCGTCATGCTTCCACCGCCCGGCCCTTGAGCGCGAACAGGCCGCGCGGCCGCTTCTGGATGAACAGGATGATCAGCACCAGGATCGCGATCTTGCCGAGCACCGCGCCCGCCACCGGCTCGAGGAACTTGTTGGCGATGCCGAGCGTGAAGGCGCCGACCAGCGTGCCCCAGAGATTGCCGACGCCGCCGAACACCACGACCATGAATGAATCGATGATGTAGCTCTGGCCTAGATTCGGGCTGACATTGTCGATCTGCGACAGCGCCACGCCGGCGATGCCGGCAATTCCCGAGCCGAGGCCGAAGGTCAGCGCGTCGACCCGCGAGGTGGCGATCCCCATCGAGGCCGCCATGCGGCGGTTCTGCGTCACCGCGCGCATCTCGAGGCCGAGCGCGGTGTAGCGCAGCATCGCGAGCAGGATCGCGAACACCGCGAGCGTGAAGCAGAGGATCCAGAGCCGGTTATAGGTGATGGTGATCTGGCCGAGCTCGAAGGCGCCGCTCATCCAGGAGGGATTGCCGACCTCGCGGTTGGTCGGGCCGAACGCGGTGCGCACCGCCTGCTGCAGCACCAGCGACAGGCCCCAGGTCGCGAGCAGCGTCTCCAGCGGGCGGCCGTAGAGGAAGCGGATGATGGTGCGCTCGATCAGCACGCCGATGAAGCCCGCGACCAGGAACGCGAGCGGCACCGCGATCAGCAGCGAGTAATCGAACAGCGCGGGATAACGGGTGCGGATCACCTCCTGCACCACGAAGGTGGTGTAGGCCCCGAGCATCACCATCTCGCCATGCGCCATGTTGATGACGCCCATCACGCCGAAGGTGATGGCAAGCCCGATCGCCGCGAGCAGCAGCACCGAGCCGAGCGACAGGCCGTACCAGGCATTCTGCACCATCGACCACATCGCCAGATTGCTCTGGATCGAGGACACCGCGCCCGCCGCCGCCTTGGCGACCGGCGGCGGCTGATCGCCAAGCCCGGTGAGCAGCGCCAGCGCCTCCTGGTCGCCGCGCGCCTTGACCACGGCAACCGCATCGAGCTTGTCGCTGTCGGATGCATCCGACTTGAACAGGACGATGGCGGCGCGCGCCTCGGCGAAGGCCTGCTTGATCGGCTTGACGCTCTCCTTGGCGAGCGCGCTCTCGACCGTCGGCAGCAGATTCTCTTCGTGGCTCTTGAACACCGACTGCGCCGCGGCGAGGCGCTTGGCCGGATCCGGCGACAGCAGCGTCAGGCCGCCGAGCGCGGCCTCCACGGTGCGGCGCAGGCGGTTGTTGAGCCGCACGGCTGCGGCGTTGTCGGGCAGCTTGTCGACGGCAGCGCCCGTGGTGGCGTCGACGATCTTGCCGTCGGCCTGCGTGATGAAGACCTTCTTGCTGTCCGGATCGGCCGACAGCCGGCCGTCCTGCAGCGCGCTGATAATGGGCGACGCCAACGCATTGCCCGATGCGGCGATCTCGCCGACCGCGGCTTCAGTGTCGGAGAACTCGTCATTTGCGAATTTGGCGACCGAATCCTCGAACGGGCCGGCCAGCGCCGGCACAGCAAGGCAGCTCAGCAGCAGGATCCAGAGACAAAGCGTACGAAAACGATCAATACAAATGGCAAACACGTCAGGACCCCGGCAGGAGTGGGAGGAGAAGGCGGCGAGCGACGCCGCCTTCTCCAATGTTGGAAGGTTGTGTTGTGTCGTTAGGTCAGCAGCGCTCGATTACGAGCCCTGGCCGCCGCACTTGTTGGTCTTGGTGTTGTAATTGCCGCACTTCTTGCCGACCCAGTCGCCGATCAGGTCCTTGGAGCCCTCGAGTTCCTTCGACCAGGCGTCGCCGGCCACCAGGCCCGGGGTCTTCCAGACCACGTCGAACTGGCCGTTGCCCTTGATCTCGCCGATGAACACCGGCTTGGTGATGTGGTGGTTCGGCAGCATCTTCGAGGTGCCGCCAGTCAGGTTCGGCGCCTCGGTGCCGGGAAGCGCGTCGATCACCTTGTCCGGATCGGTCGACTTCACCTTCTCGACCGCCTTCACCCACATGTTGAAGCCGATGTAGTGCGCTTCCATCGGATCGTTGGTCACGCGCTTCGGATTCTTGGTGTAGGCCTGCCACTCCTTGATGAACTTCTCGTTCGCCGGGGTCTTGATCGACTCGAAGTAGTTCCAGGCGGCGAGATGGCCGAGCAGCGGCTTGGTGTCGATGCCGGCGAGCTCTTCTTCGCCGACCGAGAACGCGACCACCGGGATGTCGGTCGCCTTGATGCCCTGGTTACCGAGCTCCTTGTAGAACGGAACGTTGGCGTCGCCGTTGATGGTCGAGACCACCGCGGTCTTCTTGCCGGCCGAACCGAACTTCTTGATGTCGGCCACGATCGTCTGCCAGTCGGAGTGACCGAACGGCGTGTAGTTGATCATGATGTCGTCCTGGGCGACGCCCTTCGACTTCAGATAGGCTTCCAGGATCTTGTTGGTGGTGCGCGGATAGACGTAGTCGGTGCCGGCCAGCACCCAGCGCTTCACCTTCTCTTCCTTCATCAGATAATCGACGGCGGGGATTGCCTGCTGGTTCGGCGCCGCGCCCGTGTAGAACACGTTGCGCTCGGACTCCTCGCCCTCATACTGCACCGGGTAGAACAGGATGTTGTTCAGCTCCTTGAACACCGGCAGCACGGACTTGCGCGACACCGAGGTCCAGCAGCCGAACACGACCGCAACCTTGTCCTTGGTGATCAGCTCGCGGGCCTTTTCGGCGAACAGAGGCCAGTTCGATGCGGGGTCGACCACGACGGGCTCGAGCTTCTTGCCGAGCACGCCGCCCTTCTTGTTCTGCTCGTCGATCAGGAAAAGGATGGTGTCCTTCAGCGTGGTTTCGCTGATCGCCATGGTGCCCGACAGCGAGTGAAGGATACCAACCTTGATGGTGTCGTCGGCCGCTTGCGCGGGCGCGAAGGGCGAGGACGCTGCCAGGCCCAAAACCAGGCCGGCCGTCGCCGCGAGTGCGCGGCGGCGGGTCATCGTCGCTATTCCTTGAGTAAGCTGAGTAAGCATGAAATGTCGTCTCCCTGACGCAGGCGTGAACGCTTGCGAAACGGCCGCATGGCCGCCTGCGGTTAAGGGAATCGCAAGAACTGTGCCACGGTGCGTGGGCACCGTAAGCCGATGAACCAACTGGATAATTTCATGAGTTCCGGGAAAATACGGAGAATGACTGCTTAAACATTGAGCCGATAAATTGGCTGCCGAAAGAGCAATCAGGTTATTTTGTAGGCAAAATTGCCCTTATGGCTAAATTTCCGGCATCGATTTGTGACAGATTGCGCGATGGTTCGGCGCACGTTGAGAGCAGTTCCCGGCGATATCATCTTGAAACCGCCCAGTTCCTGGTCCATATCCTCGCCATGCCCGCGACATCGCGGTGCCTTCGCGAGCTGCGTGTTCTTATGCCGCCCCAAGCGGCTTCTGGCTCGCCTTTCAGCTAACCCAGCTTGACGCCCCAGACACGCGGGTGTCCCCGAATGCCTTCATGCGATTCCAGGCGATTTTGCCCGGGACGATGACGGCTTTTATGGAAAGAACCACCTTTTGACCTCCTTTCAGGATTTCGGCCTCGCCGATCCCATCGCCCGCGCGCTCCGAGAAGAAAATTATCTGACGCCGACCCCCATCCAGGCCCAGACCATCCCGCTCGCACTTGCCGGCCGCGACGTGGTCGGCATCGCCCAGACCGGAACCGGCAAGACGGCATCCTTCGCGCTGCCGATCCTGCACCGACTGCTGGAGAACCGCGTCCGCCCGCAGCCCAAGAGCTGCCGGGTGCTGGTGCTCTCGCCGACCCGCGAACTGTCCGGGCAGATCCTCGACAGCTTCAACACCTATGGCCGCCACATCCGGCTGTCCTCGACGCTCGCCATCGGCGGCGTGCCGATGGGCCGCCAGGTGCGCTCCTTGATGCAGGGTGTCGAGGTGCTGGTCGCCACCCCCGGCCGCCTGCTCGATCTTGTGCAGAGCAACGGCCTGAAGCTCAACCAGGTCGAGTTCCTGGTGCTCGATGAGGCCGACCGCATGCTCGACATGGGCTTCATCAACGACATCCGGAAGATCGTCGCCAAGCTGCCGATCCGGCGCCAGACGCTGTTCTTCTCGGCCACCATGCCTAAGGACATCGCCGAACTCGCCGAAGCGATGCTGCGCGACCCCGCCCGCGTGGCGGTGACGCCGGTGGCCTCGACGGTGGATCGGATCGCCCAGCGCGCGATCCAGGTCGATTTCGCGGCTAAGCCTGCGGTTCTCGCCCAGCTCCTGAAGAAGGAACCGGTCAATCGCGCCCTGGTCTTCACCCGCACCAAGCACGGTGCCGACAAGGTGGTGAAGAGCCTTGCCAAGGCCGGCATCGAGGCCAACGCGATCCACGGCAACAAATCGCAGAACCACCGCGAGCGCACGCTGGCAGCGTTCCGTTCCGGCGAGATCCGCACGCTGGTGGCGACCGATATCGCCGCCCGCGGCATCGACGTCGACGGCGTCAGCCACGTCGTGAACTTCGACCTGCCCAACATCCCGGAAACCTACGTCCACCGCATCGGCCGCACCGCGCGCGCCGGCGCGGACGGGGTCGCGATCTCGCTGATCGCCGGCGCCGAGGAGATGGGCTATCTGCGCGATATCGAGCGCCTGATCCGGATTACCGTGCCGCGGGAAGACCGCCGCACGCAGGGTGGCCGCGAGGCGGCTGCACCGGCCCAGGCGCCCCACCCGCATCGGGGCGGCCGCTCTGCGCCCCGCGCGCATAATGTCCGTGGGAATGAGGCTGCTCCGGGTGCAAAAGGCCCTCGCCGCCGCCGCCGTCCGGGTGGTAATAAAGGCGCGCCGCAGACGAGCCGGGGCGAGTCGCCGCGTCCGTCGCAGGCCGGCAACAGCGAAGGCATCCAGGGCGTCGCCTTCTTGCATCGCGAGAGCCGGCCGAATCCGCAACACAACCGCAACAACCGACCGAAGCACTAGCCGTCGCTCGATCTGGAGAACCATATGGCTAAGGAAGAGCTGATCCAGTTCGAAGGACTGGTGACCGAAATCCTCCCCGACGCTCGCTACCGGGTGCAACTCGATGCCGGACACGAGATCGTCGCCTACACCGCCGGCAAGATGAAGAAAAACCGCATCAAGACGCTGGCCGGCGACCGCGTCACGATCGAAATGTCGCCCTACGATCTGGAAAAGGGCCGCCTGATCTTCCGCCACAAGGACGAACGTCCGAGCGGCGCGCCCGGCGGCCCGCCGCGGGGCGGGGCCCAGCGCGGCGGCCAGTTCCGCCGCCGATAAGGCAGGCATGCAACCGTTGCGCGCATGATATTCTGACGTCTTGCGCAACAATTGGCCGGCGGTCGCGCCGGCCAAAAAAAGCGCGCACGTCAGGATTGTTTTGAAGCCCTCTATCGAATAATATCCTGCCCATCGATTTTCGGCCGGACGACATTAGCCAATACCGGTACAGCCGGTTCAGACGCTGACGACCCTTCCAAAAATTCGATCTCACCACCCCGCCGATCAGCGGGTCTTGAACTTGTATATCTGAGAAGGGACTACCCACGTGAGCATGGGAACCGTGAAGTGGTTTAACGCGACCAAGGGCTACGGCTTCATCCAGCCGGATGAAGGCGGGAACGACGTGTTCGTGCACATCAGTGCAGTCGAGCGCGCCGGCCTTGGCACTCTGCGTGAAGGCCAGAAGATCTCCTACGAGATCGTTGCTGACCGCCGTTCCGGCAAATCCTCGGCCGACAATCTGCGCGCCGCCGGATAAGCCGATTTCCCGGGAGCGCGAAGCTCCAGGAAATTGTCGTTAAAGCATCAAGGGCCGCACCTTCGGGGGCGGCCCTTTTTGTCTGGATCGCTGGTCCGCCGCCGTGACCCAAAGCATGAGTCGCAAACTGCGCGGCGGATTTCCGAAAGAGATCGTGGTTGCGCTCTAAAGCGCGATGAGATTGGGTTGAGCTGGAACGGCATCAAAAGATCACCTCTCCCTTGGGAGAGGTGAAGCAAGACCGCGCCAGGCCGATTCAGCTAAAACTCATCCCGCTTTAATAGGTCGAGCAGGTCGTCGGCATGGTCGCGGACGTCGGGGCATAGAACACGCAAATCGATTGCCGCGGCCGCGTAAAGGCGACGTCGCTGAGATTGATGCCGCTCTTGGCCATCACATAGCCGATCGCCGGAACGTATCTGTAGCTCACCTCACTGAATATCAGATAGGTGCCCGCAACCAGCAGCGCCGGCGGAACGATGCTTGTCACGATGTCACCCTGGCTGCGGCTCGAGGCCGTCACCGTGGCCTGCGTCGCACCCGAGGCGATCGTCCCGGACTTGCTCCACTGGATGTGCGCGATGTTCGAATTATCGACGTAGATTTCCGACAGCGTGACCTTGGTCGGCGACGCGTCGTAAGGCGTCATGATGCCGACGCTGGCACTGAAGAAATTCTGCAGGTCGGCATCCACCACCTGCGTCGCCTGCGAGGTCAGATCCGACGCGGCTCGTGCCATCAGCGTGACCTTGCGGTCGACCGCGACACCGGATGAAAACTCGACGGTGCCGAGGAACATCACGAGCATCAACGGCAACACGAAGGCGAACTCGACCGCGGCGAGACCCCTGCGGTCACGGCCGAGAGCGGCAACCGAGCGCAGCAGGGCCGCAGGCAGGCATTTCATGACTTTGCTCATGAGCAGGTGGTCCCCGCGGTACCGGACGGTTCGTTCTTGAACGTCGCGGTCGCGGTCAAGAGCCGCTTGCCATTGGCGAGGTTGGCGGTGTTGAAGCCAAGCTTGGTGACGAACAGCGGCCATTGGTAGAACAGGCGGACCACCACGACGTCGCCGTCCTTGCCGGGGCACCATTTCATGGTCGGAACGAATGCATTGGCGCCGTCGATCGGAGGCGTAATGTTGACGCTGCTGAAGCCGGTCGCAGCCGGATAGCTGCGTACGTCGACATAGATGCCATTGGTGCAGTCGAACAGCGTGCTGACCCGGCCGCAGACGAAGTCCTTGAACTGCTGCTGGGTATAGCTTGCGCCCTGAGCCTGTCCGGTCATGATGAAGCGGGCGGAATCCTGCGTCACCGTCTCGAGCACCTGGCTGGCAAAGAAGATCATCGCCACTTCGATGATCGCAAAAAGCAGCGCGAAGAACAGCGGCGCCACCATCGCGAATTCGACGGCAGTTGCACCACGGTGGTTTCGGCGAAAGCGACGGAGGAGGCGCGCATAAGAATGAGCGGGTGGTGGCATCAACGACCCCAGATCAACATGACGACCACAACTACCCAAGACTCATTGTCGAACTATTTCGCCGGATCGCGACAGATCGACCCGATCCGTTAGACCTTCATTAACCATATCGGTGGCTTGTCGGTGAAAGGCTTGGGATCGGCACGCGGCCTCCGGCGTGTGATGCGCCGGAGCGAGCGCGCGCTAGTTCTGCGGCTTCGCGGTACCTGATCCGGTGGCCTGGCTATTGAGGAAACCGGCCTGGTCCATGGTCGCCTTGAAATAGGTCTCGCCGTCGCCGAGCGTGATGCGGCGCTGGCAGACCGGCATGCAGCTATAGGTCTCGCGATCGATGCCGCGATAGACCGTAACAAGCTGGTCGGTCGGACCCTCGACCTGGATCTGGCGATCCACCAGCACCTGGCCGGTGCGGTCGAGTGCGATGAAATTGGTCGCGCCGTAGCCCTTGCCGGTCACGACAACGACCCCGCCATTCTGTAAGGTGACGTCGGCGATCAGGGGATTGCCGACCACGATCGTGGCGATACCGCCGGGCAGCTTGACGAGCTTGGCCTGGTCGACATTGACCGCAATCCGATCCGGATCCGGCGCAGCCGATGCAGGCGCGAGCCCCAGCAGCATGGCTGCGGCCAGCGAGATGAAGCCAATGCGCGTGACGGCGCGAATACGTTGGGACTGAAACGACATACTCTACCCCGGGACGTTAACAAGCCGGCAAAGGCGATACGCAGCGGACCGGCGCCCGACGCGGGCAAATCTGACGGCAATTCATTTAAGAAGAGCAAAAATCGACCGCCGAATTGCGCGGATGTCACAACTTCCGGAGCCGAGCTGCGCAGCGTCCGCCATCCCGCGCGGGAACGCCCCGCCATCGGGCTCCATAGTCCGCGGTTATAGCAATCTTAAGAGTCTCCAAGCCATCTCTGCCAGCCACAACCTCAGGGCGTGTCACGTGTCTTCCGTATCACGAATCGAAAAGCGCGCCGCCGGTTCCGCCGCGCGCGGCCTGATTGTCGACCCTGCCCGGATTCGCGACGCTGCGGCGCGCTGGCTGATGTTCAGTGACTTCGGCGACGCTGCGCAGCGCCGCATGGCGATCGCATGGTCCTGCATCTTCGCATGCATCCTTGCCGACGCGATCTGGCTGCCGAACTCCGGGCTTTCGTTTGCGTCGTCGAATTGGATCACGATCCTGCAAGGCATTGTATTTTGCGCGATAGCGGCCGCATTCATTGCGATTGCCTCCAACCGCCTTGCCGCCGACCAGCGACGCCCGGCCGTCCTGTTGCGGCGCGGCCTGTTGATGACCGAGCTGTTCTGGCGCGCGCTGCTGCCGATCAGCGCGCTGCTGACCGCGGGGAGCACGCTCAGCTATCTGATCGCAGCATCGACGCTGCCGCTTGGAGACGACCTTCTGGCAGGCTTCGATCATCTGCTGGGGTTCGACTGGCCGACGTTCCTGGCCGCGACGAACTCGAACGCGTTCGTCGCGACGCTGCTGACGACCGCCTATCAAAGCACCGGCCTGCTGTCGCAAGTGGTTCTTGGCTGGCTGATCCTGCAACGGCGCGGCGACAGGCTCGCGGAATTCATCGCCGTTCTCAGCCTCAGCGCAGTCGCGCTGTGCATCGGCATGTCGCTGATCCTTGCGGCCGGCGCGTTCGCCTATTTCCATCCCGCCGCGGACAGTTACGAGCACTTTGCGGCACGCGGCGAAATGTGGACGTTCGGGCAAACCTTTTCGATGCTGCGCGACGGATCGCTCTCGGTCATCGACATGTCGAAGGTCGACGGCATCGTCAGCTTTCCCTCGTTCCACACGATGCTCGGCGTCATGACGATCTATGCTGCGCGTGACACGCGTTGGCTCGTCATCCCGGTATTCGTTGTGAATGCGACGATGATCGTCGCGACGATGCCCGTGGGTGGCCATCACCTCGCCGACGTCCTGGCTGGCGGTGGCTTGACCATTGCCGCCATCCTCGTGGCTCGCTGCTCTGCCAGGCCGTCCGTCAGCAAGACTTGAGCCGCCGCAATCGGAGCTCTGGGCTTACGCGGCCGCGATGGCTTCAATTCGCGGCGCGGACATGAACGACCACACGGTCGTCGGCGTAGAGGCGCTGCCATCCTTCGATGTGATCCAGCAGCTTCGACGCCGGCGTGGTCGGGTCGAGCATCACCGCATCGATCTCATGGCTCTCGAGCAGGCCGAGGAAACCGTTGACGTCCTTGAGCTGAACCGCGCGGGCCATGGCCATCCCGAACGTCTCGCCGTAGAGCTCGGCGCGCCCGTCGATGAACACCGGCATCTGGCGCCAGATCAGGTAACCGCCGAACTGCAGATCGTTGAGCACGCGCTTGACGTTGTGCGCCTTCATGGCGTCAACGGCGGCAGCCCGCTCATAAACGGGTGGCGGCGAGATGATCTGACGTGCCGCGGCGACGGAGGTCCACGCGGCAAGCCCGGCGATCAGGATCGCAGCCGGAACGGCCCTCAGGCGAACGGCGCTCACGGCACGCAACTCAAACTGGGTTGCGACCGGCGTGAGCACGGCAAGCGGCAGCAGCAGCGCGAACAGCTCGAGATTTCTGACATGGGACAGCGCCATGTGCAGCAAACCCAGTACCAGGACGATTCGCGGTGCCGGCAACCTCGCTCCGTAATGGAGTGCGGCGCCGAGCAGGCCGAGGATGGACAGCGCGAACGGATCGATCTCGCTGAAAGTCGCCGGCCTCCATTCCTGGATGAGATGCAGCAATTCGCCGAGGCCGAGAATCCTCAGCGAGGCGAGGATCGAACCCCATCCATAGGGGGTCACACAGCACGCAGCCAACGCGCCGATGCCGAACGCTCCCCAGCGCAGCGCCAGCGCCAATCTTTGAGCCGGCAAGGCATTCCAAAGCGCATCGAGCGCGAATGCGCCGGCCAGCACCAGGCCAAACAGAAAGCCGCCGTGCAGGTTGGCCCACAGCGCGATCAGCGGCAGCAGCCAGAACGAGGGCGCCTCACGGCGCTCGCTGGCGGTCATCAGGCCGTCCGCCCAGACCAGCATGATGGGCATCGCCAGCACATGCGGACGGGCCAGCAGATGCCCGCAGGTCAGCACCAGCGCCGCAAGGGCGATCATGCTCGCGTGGATCGTCGGCAGCGCGCGGTTGAGGATGGCGGTCAGCAGCGCGAAGCTGGCGGCGGCGCAGGCCGCGGCCAGCGCTGCCGGGCCGGTCCACCCGGCGAGGTCATAGGCCTTCGCCAACAGGACCTGTGCCAGCCACGACGACGACGCCCACGGCGCACCGGCCTTGGTGAACGAATAGATGTCGACCGACGGCAGCGTGCGATGGTCGAGGATCCAGCGGCCGACGGCAATCTGCCAGTAGGTGTCGGAATCGGCCAGCAGCCTGTCGCCAACGAGCAGCAGCAGCGCATAGACGCCGCACGCCATCCAGAACCAGGCCGGGACGCCGGCGAACAGGGAGGCTTTGGTCCGTGGGAGGGTCGCGGCCTCGAGACTCATGGTGACACCGGCCGGGCTACGGCGTCATTGCCGGAACGGATAGGCCAGCTGCCCGCCGATCTCGGACGGTACGCCCTGCCCGGCATCGACGCCGTAATCTTCCGGAAGCTTGCCTTCGGGCATCCGGAACGTTCCGAACAGAATGTCCCAGAGTGGAAACGTGCCCGCGAAATTGGTGTCGCCGCCGTCCTCGAGCCCGGTGTGATGCCAGCGGTGAAACACCGGCGTCGCGATCACATATTTGAACGGGCCGAGCGTCCAGTTCAGATTGGCGTGCACGAATGCCGAGTGGAAAGTGGTGAACGGCCCGACCCACAGCATGATGTTCGGCGAGATGCCCGCCATCAGCAGGATCACATCGACGGTGATCGTGCCGACCAGAAGATTGACCGGATGGAAGCGCGCCGCCGAGATCCATTCCAGATCCTCGGAAGAGTGATGAATGGCGTGGTACTTCCAGAAATCGCCGCGGTGGAACATCCGGTGCAGCCAGTACAGCATGAAATCGGAGCCGACCAGGAAGATGATGGACTGCAGCCAGAGCGGAAGCTGCGCCAGCGGGCCATGCCCGTTCTCGTAGAACGCGATCAGATCGTCGGCGCCGTGAACGTTGAACACCACGGCCGCGCCCACCACCAAGAGCCCGATGCGCAGCACGCGGGCAAACACCGGCACGAAGAACCAATAGCAGATGTCGGTGACCAGCTCACGCTTCTGCCACCATGGCTTGCCGGGATTGCAGGCCCAGAAATGGGCGAGCACCGTAAAGCACAGCGCCAGCGCGATGGTGATCGGCACCACCTTCATCATCGTCTGGCCGATCATCTCGATGACTTCAAAGGGAAAGCTGGGCATGAACGGCCTCATTCGACGGATGCCCCATGGGTACAGATGTGCACTTAAGGAGCCGTGAACAGGTGCCCATAGCGGTCCTCAGCACAAAGCTGCAATTTGAGCAGGCCGCTTAATTCCAAATTTACTCTGCGCAACAAGTGCGGGTTCCCGCTGTGTTTGTTCAATCAAATTAACTGCGCCGCAATTGTCGAACCGTAGGGTGCCGCAATGGTCACGGTGCTGAGAACGCCGGCGAGACCAAACCTAGTTCGACCAGCCACGTGTACACAGGAGTTATTTATGAAGAACCTCGTTTCGCGCTTCGTGAAGGACGAATCGGGCGCGACCGCCATCGAATACGGCCTGATTGCCACCGGTATCGCGATCGCGATCATCGCTGCGGTCAACGGCGTCGGCAAGAACCTCTCGGGCACTTTCAGCACGATCGCCGGTTCGCTGAAGTAAGCCGGTTCCGACGAACTCGCATCAAAGGTCCCGGCACCCCCGGGGCCTTTGCTATTTGTCGGTGGCCGCTCGGCGGCCTCCGTTGCGGTCGCCGGCGGTCCTTTCCCGATTGTTCACCATTGGCCGCTAGCGTCCGCTCTCGACCGCAGCTCCAGCTTGACGGCATGACTCCATGATCCTCGACATCGCACGCTTGATGCTGTTTCCGGCCCTGATGGCCTTTGCGGCGGCGAGCGATCTCTTCACCATGACGATCCCGAACCGGATCTCGCTGGCGCTGGTGGCCGGCTTCTTCGTCCTGGCGCCCCTGACCGGGATGGGCGTCCATGAAATCCTCAACCATGCCGGCGCGGGCGCGCTGGTCCTGGTGGTGGCGTTCGGCATGTTCGCGATGGGCTGGGTCGGCGGCGGAGACGCCAAGGTGGTGGCCGCGGCCGCCCTTTGGTTCGGGTTTGAGCATCTGCTCCCCTATCTGGTGCTTGCTTCGCTGTTCGGCGGCGCGCTGACCGTCCTGTTGCTGCAGCTCCGGCAATGGCCGCTACCCTATCCGCTGGCGTCCCAGGCCTGGCTCAGCCGCCTGCACGACAAGCAGACCGGCATTCCCTACGGCATCGCGCTCGCCCTCGGCGCCCTGTTGATCTATCCGGAGACCGACTGGATCAAGACGATCGATCTCGCGCACTTCGCCATGCGCTGAGAAAGCAGCGGTAACCGCCCGTTAAGGCGATTTAGATACGCCTCATTAACCATGCTTTGACGAATAGCTGGTCAACTCCCATCACGGCGGCGGCAGCGTCGCGGCGTCATGTGGAAAGTGAAGCGTAATGGATAAGGCCCGCATTCTGGTCCTGGCTATCGCAGGCTGCGCCGGCCTCACGGCGCTCTATTTGGCGAGCGGCAGCGACGACAAGCCGGCGCCGCCTCCGCCGGTCGCCCAGCTGCCTACCGTCGACATCCTGGTCGCGAGAACCGACATCGGCCTTGGCCAGGCCGTGAAGCCTGAAGATCTGCAGTGGCAGACCTGGCCGGCGGCGACCGCCAGCGCCAGCTTCATGCGCAGGGACAGCAACGCCGAAGCGATCAAGGACGTCACCGGCTCGATCGCGCGCGCCCCGTTCATCCAGGGCGAGCCGATTCGCGAGCAGAAGCTCGTCAAGGCCGACGGAAGCGGCTTCATGGCTGCGATCCTGCCGACCGGCATGCGGGCGGTCTCAACCGAGATCTCGCCCGAGACCGGCGCCGGCGGCTTCATCCTGCCGAACGACCGGGTCGACGTCCTGCTGTCGAAGCGCGACAAGAATCCGGACCGCAACGGCGCCGACATCGTCAACTCCGAGGTGATTCTGACCAATATCCGCGTGCTCGCGATCGACCAGGCGCCGAAGGAAAAGGACGGCACCAACGCACTGATCGGCAAGACGGTGACGCTGGAGCTGAAGCCCGAACAGACCGAAACGCTGGCGCGCGCGCGCCAGAGCGGCGTCCTGTCGCTGGCACTGCGCAGCATCGCCGACAACAACGCGCCCGAAGTCCGGACCGACGACAACCACCAGAAGCGCGGTGAGACGATCAACGTCATCCGCTTCGGCGTTGCCAACCAGGCAACGATGCAGAAGTGACCATGAGGATACAGGTGATGAAGGGCGGGGCAACTCAACGGACGATGCGGGCCTTCATGGTCCGCGCATTGTCGTTCTCGGCCGTCACGGCGCTCTCGCTCAACCCGGCGCTGACGCCGGTGACGGCGAGCGATTACCGCGCCGCGCCCGCCCCTGCCGCATCGACCGACGGCGGCCAGATGAATGCCCGCTTCCTCTCGCTCGGCATCGGCAAATCGATCGTGATCGATCTGCCGAGGGACATCAAGGACGTACTGGTGGCCGATCCCAAGATCGCCAATGCGGTGGTCCGCTCGGCGCAGCGCGCCTACATCATCGGCGCGACGGTCGGCCAGACCAACATCGTGTTCTTCGATGCCGCCGGTCAGCAGATCGCGGCCTATGACATCGCGGTCAAGCGCGACCTCAATGGCGTACGTCAGGCGCTGCGGGCGGCGCTGCCGAATTCCGATATCCAGATCGAGGGCGTCGGCGACGGCGTGATGCTGACCGGGAGTGCGGCGAGCCCGATCGACGCGCAGCAGGCCGGCGAGATCGCCGCGCGGCTGGTCAGCGGCGCCGAGAAGGTCGTGAACTCCATCGCGGTTCGCGGCCGCGACCAGGTGATGCTGAAAGTCACGGTCGCCGAAGTCTCGCGCAGCCTGATCAAGCAGCTCGGCATCGACCTCACCGCGAACCTCAACTACGGCACGGCCGTAGTGAAATTCAACAACGCCAACCCGTTCACGGCGAACAACGCACCGCTGGTGCCCAACAACGCCATCACCACATCGTTCGGATCGTCGGTGTCGGCAACCATCCGCGCCATGGAAAGCGCCGGCGTGGTGCGAACGCTCGCCGAGCCGAACCTGACCGCGATCTCCGGCGAATCGGCGACCTTTATTTCCGGTGGCGAGTTTCCGATCCCGACCGGCGTGACCTGTCAGACGACGACGGGAGGCGCGATCGGACAGTGCGTTCAGACCGTCAGCTTCAAGAAGTTCGGCATTTCGCTCAACTTCACGCCGGTGGTGCTGACCGAGGGCCGGATCAGCCTGCGTGTGATGACCGAAGTGTCGGAAGTCTCGACCGAGAACTCGTTGACCGGCGGCGCCGGTGGAACGACGATCCCGTCGATCAAGACCCGCCGCGCCGAGACCACGCTGGAGATTCCGTCGGGCGGCTCGATGGCAATGGCCGGCCTGATCCAGGACCAGACCAAGCAGGCGATCAACGGCCTTCCCGGCCTCGGGTCGCTGCCCGTGCTCGGCACGCTGTTCCGCAGCCGCGACTTCGTCAACAACCAGACCGAAATGATGGTGCTGGTGACGCCCTATGTGGTTCGCGCGGTGGCGCAGAAGGATCTCGCGCGTCCGGATGACGGCTTCGCCAACGCGTCCGATCCGCAGGCCGACCTGCTCGGCAGCATCAATCGCGTCTACGGCGTGCCTGGCCGCACCGAGCCGGCGCGGAATTACCGCGGCACCTACGGCTTTATTACCGACTGAGGCGGACGATGACACAGACGACACCCAGAACATCCGCCGATCCCAGGCGCGCCGTCAGTCTCGCCGGCGCACTCGTCGGCCTCGCCATGACGCTCGGCGCCTGCCAGCACGCCGCCGACAACAGTTTCGCGATGGTGAACGCGCCGGCCGATTATCGCCAGCGTCACCCGATCGCGGTCACCGAGGCTGATCGCTCGATCGTGGTCTTTGTCGGCCGCAGCCGCGGCGGCCTGACCGCGGAGCAGCGCGCCGAAGTGATGGGAATGGCGCAGGACTGGATTCGCGAGGGCACCGGCGCCGTCACCATCGACGTTCCTGCCGACACGCCGAACGCACGGACCGCGCAGGAATCGCTGCGCGAGATCCAGGCGACCTTTACCGCCGCCGGCGTGCCGCCGCGCGGAATCCTCGTGCGGAAATACCATCCCGAGGATCCGCGGCAGATGCCCGCGATCCGCGTGAACTACCCGAAGATGAAAGCGGTCGCCGGTCCGTGCGGTCTCTGGCCGGAGGATCTCGGCCCGTCGATCCACAACGGGTCCTATATCGAGAACAAGCAGTATTACAATTTCGGCTGCGCCAATCAGCGCAACCTCGCAGCCATGATCGAAGACCCGACCGACCTCGTCCAGCCGCGCGCGGAGACCCCTGCCTACACGGCGCGTCGCAACATCGCGTTCGACAAATATCGCAAGGGCACCAGCACTGCCACGACGTATCCCGAGGCCGACAGGGCCAAGCTAAGCGACACAGGAAAATGATCACCTACGCGCAGCAAAACTCCGAAGAGCAGACGGACGCCCCGCCGCAGGCCGTGGACGACCATATTGCTCCGGCGCCCCGGGTTTCGGTTCAGGCGTTCTGCGAAACGGTCGAGACCGCCGCAGCCGTGCAGTCGGCAGGCGAGGACCGCCGGCTCGCCAAGGCCCACCTCAAGATCCAGATGGGCGGCATGGCGGCCGCCATCGAGGCCTATCGCTCGGCGCCGACGCCCAACGTCATCATCCTCGAGACCGAGGGCCGCAGCGATATCCTGGCCGGCCTCGACCAGCTCGCCACGGTGTGCGATGCCGGCACAAGGGTGGTCGTGATCGGCCGGGTCAACGACGTCACGCTGTACCGCGAGCTGGTGCGCCGCGGCGTCAGCGACTACGTGATTGCGCCGGCGCATGCGATCGACGTGGTGCGCGCGGTCTGCAACCTGTTCTCCGCGCCGGAAGCCAAGGCGGTCGGACGCGTCGTCGCCGTCGTCGGCGCCAAGGGCGGCGTCGGCGCCTCGACGATCGCGCACAATGTCGCCTGGGCGATCGCCCGCGATCTGGCGCTCGATTCGGTGGTCGCCGATCTCGACCTTGCGTTCGGCACCGCCGGCCTCAACTACAACCAGGATCCGGCGCAGGGCATCGCGGATGCCGTCTTCTCCCCGGACCGCGTCGATACCGCCTTCGTCGACCGCCTGCTGTCGAAATGCACCGACCATCTGAGCCTGCTGGCGGCGCCGGCCACGCTCGACAAGGTCTACGATTTCGGCGCCGAAGCGTTCGATGCGATCTTCGATACGCTGCGCACCACGATGCCCTGCATCGTGCTCGACGTGCCGCATCAATGGTCCGGCTGGACCAAGCGCGCGCTGATCGCGGCCGACGACATCCTGATCGTGGCGGCGCCAGACCTCGCCAATCTGCGCAACGCCAAGAACATGTTCGACCTGCTGAAGGCGTCCCGGCCCAATGACCGCGCGCCGCTGTACTGCCTGAACCAGGTCGGCGTGCCGAAGCGTCCGGAGATCGCGGCGGGCGAATTCGCCAAGGCGATCGAAAGCCAGCCGATCGCCGCCATCCCGTTCGATCCGCAGATTTTCGGTTCGGCCGCCAACAACGGCCAGATGATCGCGGAAATCTCCGCCAATCACCGCGCAGTCGAGATGTTTCTACAGATGGCGCAGCGGCTGACAGGCCGCGGCGAAACCAAGAAGCCGAGGGGGTCCTTCCTGTCGCCCCTGCTCGAAAAGCTGCGGTCCAAATAGTGGTCCGCGTGGAGTCAAGACGTCGTGTTTGGTAAGCGTAGCGGAAACGATGGGGACGTGCGGGCACCCAAGCCCGCTTTTCAGGCGCCGGAACCCGCCGGCTCGTCGCCGATGTCGCGCGAGTCCGCCGCCCCGACGGTATCGTCGCCGCCGCTGGCTCCGGCCAAGCCGCCGCCTGCTCCCACCGTCGAAGCGCGCCGCTCGGACAATTATTACCAGGTCAAGGCGACGATCTTCGGCGCCCTGATCGAGGCGATCGACCTCGCCCAGCTCGCCAAGCTGGACAGCGAGTCGGCGCGCGAGGAAATCCGCGACATCGTCAACGAGATCATCGCGATCAAGAACATCGTGATGTCGATCGCCGAGCAGGAAGAGCTGCTCGACGACATCTGCAACGACGTGCTCGGCTACGGGCCGCTCGAGCCGTTGCTGTCGCGCGACGACATCGCCGACATCATGGTCAACGGCGCGGGCACCGTGTTCATCGAAGTCGCCGGCAAGATCCAGCGCACCGGCATCCGCTTTCGCGACAACCAGCAGCTTCTCAACATCTGCCAGCGCATCGTCAGCCAGGTCGGCCGGCGCGTCGACGAATCCTCGCCGATCTGCGACGCTCGCCTCGCCGACGGCTCGCGCGTCAACGCCATCGTGCCGCCGCTGGCGATCGACGGGCCCGCGCTCACCATCCGCAAATTCAAGAAGGACAAGCTGACGCTGGAGCAGCTCGTCAAGTTCGGCGCGATCACGCCGGAAGGCGCGACCATCCTGCAGATCATCGGCCGCGTCCGCTGCAACGTGATCATCTCGGGCGGCACCGGCTCCGGCAAGACCACGCTGCTGAACTGCCTGACCAACTATATCGAGCACGACGAGCGCATCATCACCTGCGAAGACGCCGCCGAACTCCAGCTGCAGCAGCCGCATGTGGTGCGGCTGGAAACCCGGCCGCCGAACATCGAGGGCGAGGGCCAGGTCACCATGCGCGAGCTGGTCCGCAACTGCCTGCGTATGCGCCCCGAGCGCATCATCGTCGGCGAAGTCCGCGGCCCCGAAGCGTTCGACCTGTTGCAGGCGATGAACACCGGCCACGACGGCTCGATGGGCACGCTGCACGCCAACAATCCGCGCGAAGCGCTGTCGCGCTGCGAATCCATGATCACCATGGGCGGCTTTTCGCTTCCCTCACGCACCATCCGCGAGATGATCTGCGCCTCGGTCGATATCATCGTGCAGGCCGCGCGCCTGCGCGACGGCTCACGCCGCATCACCCACATCACCGAGGTGATGGGCATGGAAGGCGACACCATCATCACCCAGGACATCTTCCTCTACGACGTGGTCGGCGAAGACGCCAACGGCAAGATCATCGGCAAGCACCGCTCGACCGGCATCGGCCGGCCGCGCTTCTGGGAGCGTGCCCGCTACTACAATGAAGAGAAGCGGCTTGCGGCGGCGTTGGATGCCTCCGACTCGCCGGCGCCGGCCTAGGGGAGCGCAGGATGCAGACGCAAACGCTCGCTCTGGCGTTCCTCGCCGCCACCACCGTGGGCGGCATCGCCTGGGTCTTCCTGTACCCGTACCTCTCGGGGGAAAAGAAGGCCGAATCACGCCGCGCATCGGTGGCGCGCAGCGAACCGTCGACGGCACGAAGCAGCGAGCGCACGCAGCGCTCCCGCCGCGAACAGGTCGAGGGATCGCTGAAGGAGCTCGAGGCGCGGCGCCAGAAGGACAAGAAAGTCTCGCTCGGCATCCGCATCTCGCAGGCCGGGCTCGAGTGGTCGGAGCAAAAGTTCTGGGTGATCTCCGGCGCCCTCGGCCTGTTCGGGTTCGTCGTTGCATTCCTGATCGGCGGAGGCTTGCTGGGTGCGGCCGGCATCGGCTTCGCCATGGGTCTCGGCCTGCCGCGCTGGCTGCTCGGCTTCCTGAAGAAGCGGCGGGAAAAGGCCTTCCTGAAGGCGCTGCCCGACGCCGTCGACGTCATCGTGCGCGGCATCAAGGCCGGCCTGCCGCTGTTCGAATCGCTCAAGGCGGTCGTCAACGACGCGCCGGAGCCGCTGCGCAGCGAGTTCCTCGCGATCATCGAGACCCAGGCGATCGGCATGCCGCTCGGCGAGGCCTGCTCCCGGCTCTACGAACGCATGCCGCTGCCGGAGGCGAACTTCTTCGGCATCGTGATCTCGATCCAGCAGAAGTCCGGCGGCAATCTGTCGGAAGCGCTCGGCAACCTGTCGCGGGTGCTGCGTGACCGCAAGAAGATGGCCGAGAAGATCCAGGCGATGTCGATGGAAGCGAAAGCCTCCGCCGCCATCATCGGCTCGTTGCCGCCGATCGTGATGATCCTCGTGTTCCTGACGACACCCGACTACATCGCCCTGCTGTGGACCAACTCGCTGGGCCAGCTCATGCTGGTTGGTTGCGCGCTCTGGATGACATGCGGCGTGCTGGTGATGAAGAAGATGATCAACTTCGATTTCTGACGGTGCAGCATGATTGATATTCTGATCGCCAAGCTCCACGACGTCAGGTTCATGACCATGCTGCTTGCCTTCTTCGCGGCAAGCGCGACGGTCTATACCCTGGTGATGCCGCTGCTCGCCGGCGGCGACCTCAACAAGCGCATGAAGGCCGTCGCCAGCGAGCGCGAACGCCTCCGGCAACGCGAACGCGAACGCCTCGCCAAGACGGAGAAGGTGGCGCTGCGGCAGACGCCGAAGCAGGTCGTCTCGAGGGTGGTGGACGACCTCAACCTGACGAAATGGCTCGCCCAGGAAGCGGCGCTCGAGAAGCTCGTGATGGCGGGCTATCGCGGCCACGCCCCCTACGTCACCTTCCTGTTCGCCCGCGCCGTGACGCCGATCGTGATGCTGATCGGCGCCATCATCTACACGTTCTTCATCGCCGGCGCGGCCTGGTCGCTTACGATCAAGATCGGCATCTGCGTCGTCGCGGCCTATGCCGGCCTGCAGGCGCCGATGCTGTTCCTGAAGAACGCGATCTCCAAGCGCCAGCTCCAGATCAAGCGCGCCTTCCCGGATTCGCTCGACCTGCTGCTGATCTGCATCGAGTCGGGCATGTCGGTCGAGGTCGCGTTCCGCAAGGTGGCCAACGAGATCGTCGGACAATCGGTCGCGCTGTCGGAGGAGTTCGCGCTGACGACCGCGGAACTGTCCTACCTGCAGGACCGCAAGTCCGCCTACGAGAATCTGGCCCGCCGCACCGGCCTCGAAGGCGTGAAGTCGGTCTGCATGGCCCTGCAGCAATCCGAACGCTACGGCACGCCGCTCGGCCAGAGCCTCCGCGTGATGGCGCAGGAGAACCGCGACATGCGCATGAACGAGGCCGAGAAGAAGGCGGCAGCGCTGCCGCCCAAGCTGACCGTGCCGATGATCCTGTTCTTCCTGCCCTGCCTGTTCATCGTGATCCTCGGGCCGTCCTACATCAAGATCGCCACGATGCACTGAGCTGCGCAGCGGCGGCTTTCGAAAACGCCCGGCAATGCCGGGCGTTTGCTTTTGTGTGCGTGAAGTTGGAAGCGTCGCAGAGCCCGGAGATCAATCGTCCCTGGCGACGACCGGCGCGGTGGGTGCGGCGCGCGATGCGGTCCGCGGCCCGTCCTTGCGGTTCAGCATGTCACGGAGATAGGCGACGTTGGCTGCCGCTTCATCCGCCGGCAGGTCGGCCTTGACGATGGTTTCCGCCTCCGCGAAGCGGCCCTGCAGGCCGACCACCAGCGCAAGGTTCTGCCGGATGCGGGTGTCGGCGCGGGCGCTGGCATAGGCCTGGCGGAGCGTCTCTTCCGCCTTCGGCAATTCCTTGGTCAGCATGTAGGACAGGCCGAGATTGGACAGCACCGACGGCTCGTCCGGAGCCAGTCGCAGCGCGCTCGCATAATAGCGCCGCGCTTCCTCGTGCCGGTTCAGCTTGTCGAGCGTGGTGCCCTGCACCGACAGGATCCGCCAATCCGGATTGTCAGGGCTGTGCGCGCGGCTCAGCACGTCGAACGCGGCCTGCGAATTGCCGTTGTCGGCCAGCGCGCGGCCATAAGCGGCGAGCAGCGCCTTGTTGCCGGGGTTGGCGATCGTCGCCTGCTCCAGCACGGCGCAGGCCTGCGAACGCTGTCCGGTTGCGCGCAAGGCCTGGCCGTAGGCGATTGCGGCCTCGGCATCCTTGGCATTCTTGCGGTAGCGCTCGCCATAAACCTCGACAGCACGGCGCGGATCGTCGGGCGCAGGATCGGACCGGGACGCGATCGATCCGGTGACATCCGACATGGTCTGGCAACCGCCAAGTCCTGCGGCCAAAAGCGCCACGAGGGCTGCGGAAGCGAGATGCGGGGTCAAATTGGACTGTCGACGCATGGCACTGTGACTCACGAAATCGGGCGAATGGATCCAACTGAGCGTGCCAGCAATAGACTGTTAACCCTAACGTCTGGTTAACTGGCATGGTCAGCGATCGGCACGCCGGGTTCCAGTCGCAGCTCGCGTCGGCCACGGCGCGCGCTACCATCCGCCGCGAAAGCCGTGTTAGTCACCAGCAACGACGCCAGAACAGCCGAGAGTCGCATGCCATCCGTGTTCGAGACCGCACCCACGACCGCCGTCACGCCGATCACCTTCGTCACCAAGGCGACATGGGATGCGATCCGCAGCGCGTTGCCGGCGCCGGCGCGCCAGTTCGCCGAGGCCAACGGCTTCGAAGCCAAACCGGGCAAATCGCTCGCCCTGCCGGCGGCTGACGGCGGCATCGCAGAGGTGCTGTTCGGCCTCGAGGATGCCGACGCCAAGGCGCGCGATCCGTTCCGGCCCGGCGCACTGCCCGGCCTGCTGCCGCCGGGCGTCTACCGCTTCGGCAATGCGCCGCATGACACACGGCTTGCCGCGCTCGCCTTCGCGCTCGGCTGCTACCGTTTCGGCCGCTATCGCAAGAACAAGGCGCCCGAGGTCCGCCTCGTGCCGCCTGACGGCATCGACGCCGCCGAGATCGCGCGGATCGCGGATGCCGCGGCGTTGGCGCGCGACCTCATCAACACGCCGTCCAACGACATGGGACCGGCCGAGCTCGCCGAGGCGGCGCGCGACCTCGCAGCCAGGTTCGGGGCCGCCTTCAACTGCATCGACGGCGAGGAGCTTGCGCAGAACTTCCCGCTGATCCACGCCGTCGGCATGGCGTCGACGCGCGCGCCGCTTCTGATCGATCTCAGCTGGGGCGATCCGGCCCATCCAAAGGTGACGCTGGTCGGCAAGGGCGTCTGCTTCGACACCGGCGGGCTCGATCTCAAGCCGTCGAGCGGCATGCTGATCATGAAGAAGGACATGGGCGGCGCCGCCAACGTGCTGGCGCTCGCCCAGATGGTGATGGACGCGAAGCTGAAGGTGCGGCTGCGGGTCCTGATCCCGGCGGTCGAGAACGCGGTTGCCGGCAATGCGTTCCGCCCGCTCGACATCTTCAAGTCGCGCAAGGGCATCACCGTCGAGATCGGCAACACCGACGCCGAAGGACGGCTGGTGCTCGCCGACGCGCTGGCGCTGGCCGACGAGGAGACGCCGGATCTCCTGGTCGATCTCGGCACGCTGACCGGCGCGGCGCGCGTGGCGCTGGGCCCGGATTTGCCGCCGTTCTACACCAATGACGAGGCGCTCGCCGGCGACATCGCAGCCTGCGCGAAGAGCGAGAACGATCCGTTGTGGCGGATGCCGCTATGGCCGGCCTACGATGCCTGGCTCGACTCCAAGACCGCCGACATCACCAACGCGCCGTCAGGCGGCTTCGCGGGCTCGATCACCTGCGCGCTGTTCCTGCAGCGTTTCGTCGAGCACGCCAGGAGCTGGCTGCATGTCGACATCTACGGCTGGACGCCATCCGCAAAGCCCGGCCGCCCCGAAGGCGGCGAGTGCCAGGCCGCACGTGCGATCTACAAACTGCTGAGCCAGCGCTATGCATGATCCGCGCCTCACTCCCGCCCGCGACGACGTCGCCGCGAAATATCTCGAGGGAAAGGTCAAGGCTGCGCGCTTTGTCGAAGGCGAGACCTTCGAGGTGGTTGACGCCATCGCGCCGCTGCGGCGGGCGCCGGCGGCCGATGCCGAACAGATGACCCAGGCGCTGAAAGGCGAGCGCGTCACGGTGTATGATCGCAACGGCGAAGGCTGGGCCTGGGGCCAGCTCGCCGATGACGGCTATGTCGGCTGGATTGCCGAGGCTGCGCTGACGACGCCCGGCGCAGCACCGACGCACAAGGTGACTGCGCTGCGCACGCTGGCGTTTCCGGGACCGTCGATCAAGCTGCCGCCGGCCGAGGCGCTGGCGATGGGGACCAAGCTTGCGATCCTCCGCGAGGACGGAGCTTTCGCCGTGACACGCGAAGGCTGGCACCTGCCACGCCGGCATCTCGTACCGCTCGACGCGATGGCGCCAGATTTCGTCGCCATCGCCGAGCAATTCGTCGGCACGCCCTATCTCTGGGGCGGCAAGTCCGGTCTCGGCATCGACTGCTCCGGCCTGGTGCAGATCGCCTTGACCGCCGCCGGCACCGGCTGCCCGCGCGACAGCGACATGCAGCAGGACGGGCTCGGCCGCGAATTGACGGCTGCGGAGGCGAAGCACCTGCAGCGCGGTGACCTGATCTTCTGGAAGGGCCATGTCGCCATCGTGCGCGACGCGACGACGATCGTACACGCCAATGCGCATCACATGGCGACGGTCCTAGAAAACACGCACGCTGCGATCGCGCGGATCAAGGCGGCGGGAAGCGAGGTCGCCGCGATCAAGCGGCTTTGATTTCGTCATTCCGGGGCGGCGCGGAGCGCCGAACCCGGAATCCATTCATCCACCGAATATGCGGCCCGATGGATTCCGGGCTCGCGCTTCGCGCGCCCCGGAACGACACGGGAAGCTACGTCGCCACCGACCCATCGCCCGCCGCCTCGATCCGGAACGCCGCCGCGAACAGCGCGCGGGTGTAGTCGCTCTTCGGGTTCTTGAACAGCTCGGAGGCCGGCCCCTCCTCCTCGACCTTGCCGGATTTCATCACGATCAGATGGCTCGCGAGCGAGGCGACCACGCGCAGATCGTGCGAGATGAACATGTAGGTGAGGTCGCGCTTGCGCTGCAGGTCGCGCAGCAGATCGACCATCTGGGCCTGCAGCAACATGTCGAGCGCACTGGTCGGCTCGTCCAGCACGACGAAGTTCGGCTCCAGCACGACCGCGCGCGCGATCGAGATGCGCTGGCGCTGGCCGCCGGAGAATTCGTGCGGATAGCGGAAGCGCCAGTCGGGATCGAGGCCGACATCCTTCAGAGCCTTGATCACCCGCACCTCGCGCTCCTCGCGCGACAGCTGCTTCTGGTGCACCTCGAGCCCCTCGGCGATGATATCAGCAATCGACATGCGCGGGCTGAGCGAGCCGAAGGGGTCCTGGAACACGATCTGCATGTCGCGGCGGAACGGCCGCATCTGCTTGAAGCGCAGGCCCTGGATGTCCTTGCCAAGGAACACGATCGGGCCATCGGACGAAATCAGCCTGAGCAGCGCGAGCCCGAGCGTGGTCTTGCCGGAGCCGGACTCGCCGACCACACCGAGCGTCTCGCCCTTGCGCACCGCGAGGCTGACGCCATCGACGGCCTTGATGTGGCCGACGGTCGAGCGCAACAGCCCGCGCTTGATCGGAAACCAGACCTTGAGATTGTCCGCCGACATCACGACCGGCGCGCCGGGTTGCGGCGGCGCCGGATCGGGCTTCGGCTCGGCCGCCAGCAGCGCCTTGGTATAGGCGTGCTGCGGCGCGGTGAAGACTTGCTCGACCGGGCCCTGCTCGACGATCTTGCCGTTGTTCATCACGCAGACCGTGTCGGCGATGCGGCGGACGATGCCGAGATCGTGGGTGATGAACAGTAGGCTCATGCCGAGCCGGGCGCGGATCTCGGCCAGTAGCGCCAGGATTTGCGCCTGCACGGTGACGTCGAGCGCGGTGGTCGGCTCGTCCGCTATCAACAAATCGGGCTCGTTGGCGAGCGCCATCGCGATCATCACGCGCTGGCGCTGGCCGCCCGACAATTGGTGCGGATAGCTCTTGAGCCGCGTCTCCGGCTCGGGGATGCCGACCTGGCCGAGCAGTTCCAGCGTCCGCGCCCGGGCCGCCGCACCACCGATGCCCCGATGCAGCGACAGGATCTCGCCGATCTGGGTCTCGATGGTCTGCAGCGGATTGAGCGAGGTCATCGGCTCCTGGAAGATGATCGAGATGTCGTTGCCGCGGACCTCGCGCATCTCCTGGTCGGACGCGGTCAAGAGATCGCGGCCGCGGAAACGGATCGCACCGGAAGGATGCGAGGCCGTCGGATACGGCAACAGCTTCAATACCGACAGCGCGCTGACGGATTTTCCCGAACCGGATTCGCCGACCAGTGCGACGCACTCGCCGCGCTTGATCGAGAACGAGATGCCGTCGACCGCAACCGAACGGCCGAAGGCGACCGAGAGGTCGCGGACATCGAGCAAAGGCTGGTTGGTCGCGTCCATGCGTCAGCCCTTCGAGAACGTCTTGCGCGGATCGAAGGCGTCGCGCGCGGCTTCGCCGATGAAGATCAGGAGCGACAACATGATCGCGACCGAGAAGAAGCCGGTGAGGCCGAGCCACGGCGCCTGCACATTGGCCTTGCCCTGCGACAGCAATTCACCGAGCGAGGGCGAGCCGGGCGGCAGGCCGAAGCCGAGGAAATCCAGCGCCGTCAGCGTCATCACCGAGGACGAGACGATGAAGGGCAGGAACGTCATGGTCGCGACCATCGCGTTCGGCAAGAGATGGCGGAACATGATCACGCCGTTGGAGACGCCGAGCGCGCGCGCCGCCTGGATGTATTCGAAATTGCGGCCGCGCAGGAATTCGGCGCGCACGAGGCCCACCAGCGAAACCCATGAGAACAGCAGGAGGATGCCGAGCAGGATGAAGAAGCCCGGCGGCAGCACCGCCGAAATGATCAGCAGCAGATAGAGCGAGGGAATCGCGGTCCAGATCTCGATCAGCCGCTGGAAGATCAGATCGGTCCAGCCGCCGAAATAGCCCTGCACGCCGCCGGCGGCGATGCCGATGATCGACGACAGGATGGTCAGCGTCAGACCGAACAGCACCGAGATGCGGAAGCCGTAGATCAGCCGCGCGACCACGTCACGGCCCTGATCGTCGGTGCCGAGCCAGTTGTATTCGAGGTCGCGGCAGCCGGTGAGGCCCTTCTTCTGCACCACGTCCTTGCATTCGGCCTCGGTCAGCATCCAGGTCGGCTTCGACGGCGCCGGCGTCGGCAGATCCAGATTGTGGGTATCGTAGGAATATCGGATCGGCGGCCAGATCATGCTGCCGCCCTTGGCGGCGATCTGTTTCTGCAAATAGGGATCGCGATAGTCGGCGGCGGTCTCGAAATCACCGCCGAAGGTGGTCTCGGCATAGCTCGCCACCACCGGCCAGTAGAGATGGCCGTCATACTTGACGAGCAGCGGCTTGTCGTTGGCAATGAAATTGGCGAACAGCGAAACCACGAACAGGACAAGGAAGATCCAGAACGACCAATAACCGCGGCGGTTCGCCTTGAAGTTCTGCCAGCGCCGCTGGTTGAGCGGCGACGGCGCGAAGGCGTGGCGGGTGGCAGGCACCGCCTCGCCCAGCGGCGATTGCGTCGTGGTCTCGACCGGCTGGGGCGCGAGCATCGTCATCAGACCTCCCGCGCCTCGAAGTCGATCCGTGGATCGATCCACATATAGGCGAGATCGGAGATCAGATTGACCACCAGTCCGACCAGCGAAAAGATGAACAGCGTTCCGAACACCACCGGGTAATCGCGGTTCAACACGCTCTCGAAGCCGAGCAGGCCGAGCCCGTCGAGCGAGAAGATGGTTTCGATCAGCAGCGAACCGGAGAAGAAGGCGTGGATGAACGCGCCGGGGAAGCCCGCGATCACGATCAGCATCGCATTGCGGAAGATGTGGCCGTACAGCACCTGGTGCTCACTGCAGCCCTTGGCACGCGCGGTCATCACGTATTGCTTGCGGATCTCGTCGAGAAACGAGTTCTTGGTCAGCAGCGTCATGGTAGCGAACGCGCCGAGCGCCATCGACACCAGCGGCAGGGCCAGATGCCAGAAATAGTCGATGATCTTCCAGTACCAGGGAAATTGCGCCCAGCCGTCCGAAGTCAGGCCGCGCAGCGGGAAGATGTTGAAGAACGAGCCGCCGGCGAACAGGATGATTAGCAGGATCGCGAACAGGAAGCCGGGGATCGCGAAGCCCACGATGATCACGGCCGAGGTCCAGGTGTCGAACCGAGACCCGTCCTTGACCGCCTTGCGAATGCCGAGCGGGATCGAGATCAGATAGGTCAGCAGCGTCATCCAGATGCCGAGCGACATCGAGACCGGCAGCTTCTCCTTGATCAGCTGCAGCACGCTGACACTGCGGAAATAGCTCTCGCCGAAGTCGAACCGCGCGAAATTCCAGACCATCAGCGCGAACCGCTCCGGCGCCGGCTTGTCGAAGCCGAATTGAACTTCGAGCTTCTTGATGAAATCGGGGTCGAGCCCCTGCGCGCCGCGGTATTTCGAATTGATCGCACCGCCTGCCCCGCCGCCGCCCTGGCTGCGCTGCGCGGCAAAATCGCCGCCGCCGCCCGAGACGCGCGAGGTGCCGCCGGTGTCGGCACCGTTGAGCTGCGCGATGACCCGCTCGACCGGCCCGCCGGGTGCGAACTGCACCACCACGAACGACACGAACAGGATGCCGAGCAGCGTCGGCAGCATCAGGAAGATACGTCGGGCGATATAGGCGCTCATCGGCTACTTCGCCTGTTCGAGCTTGGCGGCCTTGGCCGCATCGTACCACCAATTCTCCGGCGCACCGACGCCCTGGGTATATTTCGCCAGCTTCTCGGTATGACCGAACTGATCCCAATAGGCGATCGGATGCGTGTTGCGGTACCACTGCGGCACCCAGTAACGGCCGGCGCGGAACACCCGGTCGAAGGCGCGGCACGCGACCGTCAGCTCATGGCGGCCGTTCGCGCCGATGATTTTCTCGATCAACGCATCGATCGCCGGGTTGGAGATGCCTGCGAGATTGTAGGAGCCCTTGGTCTTCGCCGCCTGCGAGGAGAAGAACGGCCGCATGCTGTCGCCGGGCGTCGCCGAGAAGCTGAAGCGCTGCATGGTCATGTCGAAATCGAAATCTTCTACCCGGGCGCGGTACTGTACCGCGTCGACCAGGCGGAACGTCGCATCGATGCCGAGCGTTCCGAGATTCTTGATGTAAGGCCCGTGGTGCGGTTGCAGCGAGGGCTCGTCGTTGAGGAATTCGATGGTGATGGGCTCGCCGTTCGGCAGCACGCGCTTGCCGTCCTTGACGACACAGCCGGCTTCGTTGAGCAGTTGCACCGCCTTGCGCAGCAGCGCACGGTCCTGCCCGGAGCCATCAGACATCGGCGGCACGAACGGCAGGCCGAACACCTCATCGGGTATCTGGCCGCGGAACGGCTCGATCAACGCAAGCTCCTCAGGCGAGGGCGGGCCCTCCGCGACCATGTCCGAGTTCTGGAACGGCGAGACGGTGCGCGCATACGCATCGTACATGATGGTCTTGTTGGTCCACTCGAAGTCGAAGGCGCAGATCAGCGCCTCGCGCACGCGCGGGTCCTTGAACTTGTCGCGGCGCATGTTGATGAACCAGCCCTGCGCGCCGGACGGGGTGTCGTCGGGCAGCGTCTCGCGCTTGACGCGGCCATCCTTCACCGCGGGGAAATCGTAGCGTGTCGCCCAGACGCGCGCCGTGAACTCTTCACGGAACAAATAGCTCTTCGAGGTGAAGCCCTCGAAGGCCACATCGCGGTCGCGATAGAATTCGTAACGCACGGTGTCGAAATTATAGCTGCCGCGGTTGACCGGAAGGTCCGCGCCCCACCAATCCTTGACGCGGTCGTACTCGACATAGCGATTGACCTCGTACCGGCCGACCTTGTACGGCCCCGAGCCGAGCGGCGCATCGAGCGTCGAGTCCTCGAACGACCTGGTCGCGTAATAGGCCTTGGAGAAGATCGGCAGGCTCGCGACAAACAGCGGCACGTCGCGCGCACGCCCTGCCGCGAAGGTCACCACCACGGTCGCGTCATCGGGCGCCTCGGCCTTGACGAAGTCGCGCAGCTGCACCTGGATCAGCGGGTGACCTTTTTCCTTCAGCGTGTTGAGCGAGAAGACCACGTCCTGCGCGGTCAGCTTCGAGCCGTCATGGAAGCGCGCCTCTGGGCGCAAGGCGAAACGATAGATCAGCTTATCCGGCGAGATCTGGACCGATTTGGCGGCAAAGCCGTACATCGCGTCGGGCTCGTCGTTGGCGCGCGACATCAGCGTCGCGAACGTCATGTCCATGCCCTGCGCGCCTTCACCCTTCAGGACATAGGCGTTCAGCGAGTTGAAGGTGTAGTAGGACTGGTTGTAGGCGCGCACCCACGGGATCACCGAGAAGGCACCGCCCTTCGGCGCTTTCGGATTGACGTAGTCGAAGATCTGGAAGTCCGCCGGATATTTCAGGTCGCCGAACACAGACATGCCGTGCATCTCGGCTCCGTCGTCGGCCACTGCCGGTGCGACACGCAAGCCTGCAGCACTCAACGCACCTATGCCGAGACCGAGTGCATGCCGGCGGGTCAATAGCGCCATGCGCGTTTCCTTCTAAGAGCGCTTGATCTTTGCAGCCTTGTCGGCGTCGTACCACCAGAGGCTCGGAAAACCCGTCACGCCATATTTCGGCAGCGGATCGGGCCGACTGAAGCGGTCCCAGCGGGCGGCGCGCTCGAATCCTGCGGCGAATTGCGGGACCAGATAGCAATTCCAGAGCAGGACGCGGTCCAGCGCCTTGCAGCTCGCGACCAGGTCGGCGCGGTCCTTGGCGAAGATGATGCGCTCGATCAGGGCATCGACCGCCGGATTCTTGATGCCCGGGCGATTGCGCGAGCCCGGCCGATCGGCGGCATCCGATCCGAAGAAGTCGCGCTGTTCGTTGCCGGGCGACAGCGACTGTCCCCATACCGCAGTCGTGATGTCGAAGTCGAAATTGCGGATGCGGTTCTGGTACTGCACGCTGTCGACGGTGCGGATCGACACCGTCATGCCGAGGCGCTCAAGGTAGGGCTTGTAGAACAGCACGCCGCGCTCGTCGCCGGGGTCACCGGACAGAAATTCGACACTGACCGGCTTGCCCGTGGGATCGACCAGCTTGCGGTCGCGATTCTCGAACCCTGCTTCCTTGAGCAGGCGCGCGGCTTCGCGAAGGTTGCTGCGCGCCGCCTCCTCATTGCCGCCCACCGGGTTCTTGTACGGCGTCGTGAACAGCTCTGCAGGGACCTTGTCGCGCAGCGCTTCGAGGATCTGCAGCTCGGCGCCTTCCGGCAGACCGGTCGCCATGAACTCCGGAATGCCGTCAAAATAGCTGTTGTCGCGATGGTAGTCGCCGTTCGAGAGCAGCCGGTCCGACGTCTCCCAATCATAGGCGAGGTTGAAGGCGCGGCGGACCCTGATATCGGTGAATAGCGGACGGCGCAGGTTGAACGCGTAGCCCTGCATCCGCCCCGAACTCGAATTGGTGAACTTCTCCTTGAGGACGCGCTTCTCGGCCACCGCCGGAAAATCATAGGCGGTCGACCATTGCTTGCCGCTACGCTCGTTGAACCAATCCAGCTGATCCGCCTTGAAGGCTTCCCGTCCGACGGTGTCGTCGCGGAAGAATTCGGACCGAACCTGATCGAAATTGTTCTGTCCGACGTTGACCGGGATGTCCTTGCCCCAATAGTCGGCAACGCGCTCCAGCACCACCGAGCGGCCGGCCACGAACTCCTTGATGCGATAGGGTCCGGATCCCAGCGGGATCTCCAGCGTGGTCGCCGTCACGTCGCGCTTGTTGCCTTGCGCATCCTTGCCTTCCCACCAGTGCTTGGCCAGCACCGGGACTTCACCGGCAATACTGGGAAGCTCACGGTTTCCAGGCGCATCAAACACGAATTTGAGGTCGCGCTCACCGATCTTCTCGCATTTGACGATGTGCCGATAGTACGCGTTGTACATCGGGCTGTTGGCCTTGAACGCGTCGAACGAGAAGATCACGTCTTCGGGCGTGACCGGCTTGCCGTCATGCCAGCGCGCCGCCGCGCGCAGACGGTAGATGACGTAGGAATAATCATCGGGATAGGCCGCGGCCTCCGCCAGCAACCCGTAGGCGGTCGAAGGCTCGTCCAGCGACCGCGTGGTCAGCGTTTCGACGATCTGCCCGACGGCGCCGGCAAGCGAGCCCTTCACGCCCTGGATGACGAGATTGAAGTTGTCGAACGTGCCGAGTTCGAACGTCCTGATGACCCCGCCTTTCGGGGCATCGGGATTGACGTAGTCGTAGCGCTTGAAGTCGGCGGGATATTTGACGTCGCCAAACGTCGAGAGAGCGTGACGCCATTTCAGCCCGCCGGGGGCGTCCTGCGCGTGGGCCGGAGTGATGACCGATGCGGCGGGAGCAAGACCGAGCGCCGGAGCCATCGCGGCGCAGGCGCTAGCCTGGAGAAGATGTCGTCGGGTGATCGCCAATGCGGAATTCCTGTTGCTGTGCACGCCTCGCTACATGGGACTCACTATAAGGCAACGGTTCGACAAATTACGTTGCTTTTTCCTCATGATAGCTGCTGGGGAACAATTCCGCTGCGGCGAAACGCCCCGATAACAAGCCCGCGACCGCCAAACGGTTTCTCCCATACGAAAACGGCCAGGCATTGCCTGGCCGTCCATCTGCATATGATCGCAGGACAAATCCCTACTTCGAAGCGGTCGGGATCGGAGCCGGGTGCTCTGAGTTCGAATTCAGATAGGCGATGATGTCGGCGCGCTCGCTGTCCTTCGGCACGCCGGCGAAGCCCATCGCGGTGCCCGGGACGAAGGCCTTCGGGTTGGTCAGGAACTTGTTGAGGTCGTCGAACGACCAGTCGCCGCCCTTGCCCTTCATCGCAGCCGAGAAATTGAACCCGCGGCCCTCGCCCTTCTTCTCGCCGACGACACCGTAGAGGTTCGGACCGACGCGGTTGGGGCCACCCTTTTCGAAGGTATGGCAGGCCTGGCACTTCTTGGCGGCCGCCGCGCCCTTCTCGGCGGAGGCGGTCTGCAACAGCTTCTCGATCGGCTCGGAGGCGGCCGCAGCGGCCTCGCCGCCACCGCCATGGGACTCTTCCTTCACCGCGATCTCAAAACCCGGCTTCTCCGGCTGCTTCGCAGAAAACACCGATCCGGCGGTAAAGCTCATCACCAGGACGACGATGCAGGTGCCAAGAACCGCACCGAGGATTTTGTTGAGTTCGAAGGAGTCCATTTTCGGTCAGGCTCCGGGCCTTGAATGTCGACTTCAGGCCGGGAATACGGCCGCGGGGAAAGACCCGGGAATCGACCTTTCGTGCCTCCCCCCAGGCAGGGTTGAGATATCGGTTTGCCCGCGCTCTGGCAACCCGTATAAACGCGCCGAATTCAACCGCCTCCCCGGCAATTTCCGCAGCCCGGACGGGCCCTGACACGAATGACCCAATCCCGTACCTTGGTGCTGATTCCGGCCCGCATGGCCGCCACGCGCCTCCCCGGCAAGCCACTGCTCGATATCGCGGGCGCGCCGATGATCGTCCACGTGCTGCGGCGGGCCGAGGAGGCCGGGATCGGCCGGGTCGCAGTCGCCACCGATACGACCGAGATCGCCGCCGTGGTGAAGGCCGCGGGCGGTGAGGTGGTGATGACCCGCTCCGGCCATCCCTCGGGCTCGGACCGGATTCATGAAGCGATGACGATCCTCGACCCCGGCGGCAATGCCGAGATCGTGGTCAATCTGCAGGGCGATTTCCCGACCATCACTCCGGACACCATCCGCAGCGTGATGCCGCCGCTGGCCGACCCCGCCGTCGATATCTCGACGCTGGCTTCGCGGATCCATAGCGAAGAAGAGGATCAGGCCCCGAGCGTCGTCAAGGCGGTCGGGTCTCCGATCGGCGCCAACCGGTTGCGCGCGCTGTACTTCACCCGCGCCACCGCGCCTTATGGCGACGGGCCGCGCTACCACCATATCGGCCTCTACGCCTACCGCCGTGCCGCGCTGGAGCGGTTCGTGGCGCTGCCGCCCTCGCCGCTGGAGCAGCAGGAGAAGCTCGAGCAATTGCGTGCGCTGGAGGCCGGGATGCGGATCGACGTCACGATCGTCGACACCGTCCCACGTGGGGTCGACACCCCGGCCGACCTCGAAACTGCCCGCAGAATACTGGCAAAAGCCTGAGCCACTGATAAAAAGCCCCGCATGAACAAAAAGCTGAAAATCGCGTTCCAGGGCGAGCCTGGCGCTAATTCCCACATCGCGATCGCCGAGGCCTATCCCGACGCCGAGCCGATGCCCTGCCCGACCTTCGAGGACGCGCTGGCCGCGATTTCCTCCGGCGAGGCCGATCTCGGCATGATCCCGATCGAGAACTCGGTCGCCGGCCGCGTCGCCGATATCCATCACCTCTTGCCCGCGTCCGGCCTGTTCATCGTCGGCGAATGGTTCCTGCCGATCCGCCACCAGCTGATGGCGCTCAAAGGCGTCAAGCTCGCCGACATCAAGAGCGTGGAGAGCCACGTCCAGGCGCTCGGCCAGTGCCGGCGCACCATCCGCAAGCTCGGCATCAAGCCGATCGTCGCCGGCGACACCGCCGGCAGCGCCCGCGACGTCTCCGAACGCGGCGACAGGACCGTGGCCGCGATCGCCTCGCGCCTTGCCGCCGAGATCTATGGCCTCGACATTCTCGCCGAGGACATCGAGGACGAGGCCCACAACACCACCCGCTTCGTGGTGCTGGCGCGCGAGGCCAAATGGGCAGCGCAAGGCTCCGGGCCGCTGGTCACGAGCTTTGTGTTCCGGGTGCGCAATTTGCCGGCCGCGCTCTACAAGGCGCTGGGCGGCTTTGCCACCAACGGCGTCAACATGACCAAGCTCGAGAGCTACATGGTCGACGGCAATTTCTTCGCCACACAATTCTATGCCGACGTCGACGGCCATCCCGACGACCGCGGGCTCGCCTTTGCGCTCGAGGAACTGAAATTCTTCTCGCGCGAATTCCGCATCCTCGGCGTCTATCCAGGCAACCCGTTCCGCGCGACGTTCAGCGAGACGCAGGACTGAGTCGCGCAAACGCAATCCGTTTCAGCGTCGTCCCGGCGAAGGCCGGGACCCATAACCACCGACGTTCGTAGGCAGCAAGGCGACAACCAGTTTGCGCGACAAATGGGGCCGCGGCGTATGGGTCCCGGCCTTCGCCGGGACGACGACTACGATGCGGCCACCCTCTTCGCAAGCCCGAACGCCTCGGCAAGCAGGCTGTAGGACTTCTTCCGCGCCGCGTGATCGTAGACCGCGGTGATCACCATCAACTCGTCGGCCTGACTCGCCGCGATCAGCGGCTCGAGTTTGGCCATCACGGTTGCCGGGCTGCCGACGAACAGCCGCGCCCGATTGCGCGCGATCGAGGCCCGCTCGGCGTCGGTGTAGGGATAGGCCTCCGCCTCCTCGACGCTCGGCAGCGGCAGATACTGGCCGCGGTCGCGGCGCAGCCGGTTGAGATCCATCGATAGCGCAAGCTGCTCGGCCTCCGCATCGGTGTCCGCGGCAACGACGGCGACCGCCAGGATCGATTGCGGCGTCGCGCGCCAGCCTGACGGCTTGAAATGCGCCCGATAATTCGTCATCGCCGCGATCGCGTCGTGGGTGGCAAAATGGTGCGCGAACGCAAAGCCCATCCCGACCTGGGCTGCGAGCTCGGCGGAATAATCGCTCGAGCCGAGCAGCCAGATCGGCGGCAGCGGCGAATCGTCCGGCATCGCCACCACATTGTGGTAGGGATGGCCGGCCGGGAAATCGCGCGTCTCCCACAAGGTCAGCTCATGCAGCCGCTCGAGGAAATCATCGCCCTCGCGGCGATCGAGCCGGCTGCGCAGCGCGTAGGCGGTGGCACCGTCGGTGCCGGGCGCGCGGCCGAGGCCGAGATCGATGCGTCCGGGAAACAGCGCCTCCAGCATCTTGAACCGCTCGGCGACCACGAGCGGCGCATGGTTGGGCAGCATCACGCCGCCTGAGCCGACACGGATATGCTGCGTCACCGCCGCGATCTGCCCGATCATCAGGTCGGGCGCCGGGCTTGCGACCGAGGCGAGGTTGTGGTGCTCGGCGAGCCAGTATCTGACATAGCCGAGGCCATCGACATGGCGCGCCAGATCGATGCTGTTGCGGAGCGCGGCGGCGGGCTTGGTGCCTGTCGTGACGACGGACAGGTCGAGGACGGAAAGCGGGATCATGGCCGACAGCCTAGTGTGACGTCACGAGGCGACAAAGACCCCGGCCGCGCAGGGCAGTCCCGCAGCGGAAAGCTGGAAGAGGTTGCATAGGCTTTGGGACGAAACGAGACGACTCATTGATATAGCCCATGGCCCACATTGTACTTTGGTGGCACGTATATCGCCGGAGCATGATTTAATATAAATATATCAATGCAGTAAGAAACGGTTTTGGCCGTCAGCTCGTCGCCCACCATATGTGCCCCGCAGTCGATTTTTCTCGCTTCACCGCAAATAATGGGCAATTTCCCATATACGATGGGCTGTCTCAGCCCACCCGTTTCGATTATCTTGGGGCTCCATATCCAGGCCGGATGTCTGCCCTCCAGTTGCGGAGCCCTTGCGTATCATGACCCAGACCATTTCCTCCGTGCCGAATGGCCAGCGCGCGCCGAAGGCGCCGAAAATCTCCTTCGAGTTCTTCCCACCGAAGACCGAGGAGATGGAGCGCAATCTCTGGGAGACCATCAACCGGCTGGCGCCGCTGACGCCGAACTTCGTCTCGGTCACCTACGGCGCCGGCGGTTCGACCCGCGAGCGCACCCATTCGACCATCAGCCGCATCCTGCGCGAGACCGATCTGCTGCCGGCCGCGCATCTGACCTGCGTCAGCGCCTCGCGCGGCGAGATCGACGAGATCGTCGATCGCTATCATGAGGTCGGCGTCCGCCACATCGTGGCGCTGCGCGGCGATCCGCCCGGCGGCATCGGCACGCCCTACTTCACCCATCCCGACGGCTACCAGAGCTCGGCCGAGCTCGTCGCCGGCATCAAGCGGCGCCACGCCGACATCGAGATCTCGGTGTCCGCCTATCCCGAGAAGCATCCGGAAGCGAAGGATTTCGATGCCGACATCGACACGCTGAAGGCCAAGGTCGACGCCGGCGCGACCCGCGCGATCACCCAAGTGTTCTTCGACAACGACCTCTACCATCGCTACGTCGACAGGGTGCGTGCGCGCGGCATCGAGATCCCGGTGGTGCCGGGCATCATGCCGATGCACAATTTCAAGCAGGCCCGCAATTTCGTCACCCGGGCCGGCACCAGCGTGCCGGATTGGCTCGCCGAGAAGTTCGAGGGCCTCGACAACGACGCCGAGACCCGCAAGCTGGTGGCGGCCACCGTCGCCGCCGGCCAGGTGCAGAAGCTGTTCAAGCACGGCGTCGACACCTTCCACTTCTACACCATGAACCGCGCGGACCTCGTGTTCGCGATCAGCCATCTGCTCGGCATCAGGCCGAACGGTGCCCAGAAAGCTGCCTGAATCATGTCCGTACCGGTTTCCCCCAAGCGTAGCGCTTTGCTCGCGGCTGCCCGCGAGCGCATCCTGGTGCTCGACGGCGCCATGGGCACGATGATCCAGGGCCTGCAGTTCGACGAAGCCGCCTTCCGTGGCGAACGCTTTGCGGATTTCCACCGTGACATCAAGGGCAACAACGATCTCCTGATCCTGACCCAGCCCGACGCGATCACGGACATCCACGCCGCTTACTTGCGCGCCGGCGCCGACATCGTCGCGACCAACACCTTCTCCTCGACCTCGATCGCGCAGGCCGACTACGACATGTCGGACCTCGCCTATGAGATGAACCTGCAAGGCGCCCGCCTCGCGCGCGCCGCCGCCGAGCGGGTGTCGGCCGAAGACGGCAAGGAGCGCTTCGTCGCCGGCGCGCTCGGCCCGACCAACCGCACCGCCTCGATCTCGCCCGACGTCTCCAATCCCGGCTATCGCGCTGTCACCTTCGACGATCTGCGCACGGCCTACGGCGAACAGGCCAAGGGCCTGCTCGACGGCGGCGCCGACCTGCTGCTGGTCGAGACCATCTTCGACACGCTGAACGCCAAGGCGGCGCTGTATGCGATCGCCGAGATCATCGAGGAGCGCGGCATCGACGTGCCCGTGATGATTTCCGGCACCATCACCGACAAGTCCGGCCGCCTGCTCTCCGGACAATTGCCGGAGGCGTTCTGGCATTCGGTGCGGCACGCGCGGCCGATCACGATCGGCTTCAACTGCGCGCTCGGCGCCGAGGATCTGCGCGCGCACATCGCCGATATCGGCCGCGTCGCCGACACGCTGGTGTGTGCCTATCCGAACGCCGGCCTGCCCAACGAATTCGGCCAGTATGACGAGACGCCAGACTACATGGCGCGGCTGATCGGCGAATTCGCCGCCGCCGGCCTCGTCAACATCGTCGGCGGCTGCTGCGGCACCACGCCCGACCATATCGCGGCGATCGCCAGGGCCGTCGCCCCGCACAAGCCGCGTGTGGTGCCCGAGATCGCGCCGCGCCTCAGATTGTCCGGCCTCGAGCCGTTCACGCTGACCGATGCGATCCCGTTCGTGAACGTCGGCGAGCGCACCAACGTCACCGGCTCGGCGCGCTTCCGCAAGCTGATCACCGCCGGCGACTACACCGCGGCGCTTCAGGTCGCGCGCGACCAGGTCGAGAACGGCGCCCAGGTCATCGACGTCAACATGGACGAGGGCCTGCTCGATTCCGAGAATGCGATGGTGACGTTCCTCAACCTCGTCGCCGCCGAGCCCGACATCGCGCGGGTGCCCGTGATGGTCGACTCCTCGAAATTCCACGTCATCGAAGCCGGCCTGAAATGCATCCAGGGCAAGCCGATCGTCAACTCGATCTCGATGAAGGAAGGCGAGGAGAAGTTCCTGCACGAGGCGACGGTGGCCAAGCGTCACGGCGCCGCCGTGGTAGTAATGGCGTTCGACGAGACCGGCCAGGCCGACACGTTCGCGCGCAAGACCGAGATCTGCAAGCGCGCCTATGACATCCTGGTCAACCGGCTCGACTTCCCGCCCGAGGACATCATCTTCGATCCGAACATCTTCGCGATCGCGACCGGCCTCGAGGAGCACAACAATTACGGCGTCGACTTCATCGAGGCGACGCGCTGGATCCGGCAGAATCTGCCCGGCGCCCACATCTCCGGCGGCGTCTCCAATTTGTCGTTCTCGTTCCGTGGCAACGAGCCGGTACGCGAGGCGATGCACTCGGTGTTCCTGTATCACGCCATCCATGCCGGCATGGACATGGGCATCGTCAATGCCGGCCAGATGATCGTCTATGACGACATCGATCCCGAACTGCGCCAGACCTGCGAGGACGTCATCCTCAACCGCGATCCCGGCGCGTCGGAACGGCTGCTGGCGCTAGCCGAGAAATTCCGCGGCAAGGAGAAGCAGACCAAGGAGCAGGATCTCGCCTGGCGCGAATGGCCGGTCGAGAAGCGGCTCAGCCACGCGCTGGTGCACGGCATCACCGAGTTCATCGAGGCTGACACCGAAGCCGCCCGCCAGAACGCGTCGCGCCCGCTCGACGTCATCGAAGGCCCGCTGATGGCCGGCATGAACGTGGTCGGCGACCTGTTCGGCGACGGCAAGATGTTCCTGCCGCAGGTCGTGAAGTCGGCACGCGTGATGAAGCAGGCGGTCGCCTATCTGATGCCGTTCATGGAGGAGGAGAAGGCACGCAACCTCGCCAACGGCATCACCGGCGGCCGCAATGCCGCGGGCAAGATCGTGCTCGCGACCGTGAAGGGCGACGTCCACGACATCGGCAAGAACATCGTCGGCATCGTGCTCCAGTGCAACAATTTCGAGGTCATCGATCTCGGCGTGATGGTGCCCGCGAGCAAGATCATCGAGACCGCGAAGGCCGAGGGCGCCGACATCATCGGCCTGTCCGGCCTGATCACGCCCTCGCTCGACGAGATGAGCTTCCTTGCCGGCGAACTGGAACGCCAGGGCATGAACGTGCCGCTTTTGATCGGCGGCGCGACCACGAGCCGCGTGCATACCGCCGTCAAGATCGACCCGAACTATCCGGGCGGCCCGGTCGTGCATGTCAATGACGCGAGCCGCGCCGTCGGCGTCGCCTCCTCGCTGCTGTCGGCCGAGAAGAAGCAGGCCTATGCCGCCGAGGTGCGCGCCGAATATGCGAAAATCTCGACCGCGCATTTCCGCGCCCAAGCCGACAAGAAGCGGCTGAAGCTGCCGGACGCCCGCGCCAACAAGGTTGCGATCGACTTTGCGGCAGTGCCGCCGAAGAAGCCGGCGTTCTTCGGGCTGAAGAGTTTTGACGCCTACGATCTCGCCGAGCTTGCCGACTACATCGACTGGACGCCGTTCTTCCAGACCTGGGAGCTGACCGGCCGCTTCCCGGCGATCCTCGACGACCCCAAGGTCGGCGAGGTCGCGCGCTCGCTCTATGCCGACGCGCGCAAGATGCTCGACAAGATCATCGCGGAGAAGTGGTTCACCGCTCGCGCCACCATCGGCTTCTGGCCGGCGAACGCCGTCGGCGACGACGTCGAGGTCTATGCCGACGAGACGCGGAAGCAAAAGATCGCGACCTTCCATACTCTGCGCCAGCAGCTCGAGAAGCGCGAGGGCCGCTTCAACGCCGCGCTGTCAGACTTCGTCGCGCCGAAGGACACCGGCGTGCCTGACTATATCGGCGGCTTCGTCGTCACGGCGGGGATCGGCGAGGACGCGGTCGCGGACCGCTTCAAGAACGCCAATGACGACTACTCCTCGATCCTGTGCAAGGCACTGGCCGATCGCCTGGCCGAGGCCTTTGCCGAGCGCATGCACCAGCGCGTGCGCAAGGAATTCTGGGCCTACGCGCCCGGCGAGACGTTCTCCGCCGACGAACTGATCCTCGAGAAGTATGACGGCATCCGTCCGGCACCCGGCTATCCGGCGCAACCCGACCACACCGAGAAGCGGACGCTGTTCGCGCTGCTCGATGCCGAGAACACCGCCGGCGTGAAGCTGACCGAGAGCTTTGCGATGTGGCCGGGATCGTCGGTCTCGGGGCTGTATTTCTCGCATCCCGAGAGCTTCTATTTCGGCGTCGGCAAGATCGAGCGCGACCAGGTCGAGGACTATGCGGCGCGCAAGGCCATGACGGTCGCCGAGGTCGAACGCTGGCTCGCGCCGGTCTTGAACTACATCCCCTCGCAGGACGGCGCCAAAGGCCAGGCGATCGCGCCGGCCGCGACGCCCGCCAACGACGAGGAACTGGCCTCGCATCCGCAGGGCTGCACCTGCGCCGTGCACCTTGCCTGGCGCAAGAAGAAGGTGGGCGCGGGCTAGCTCTTCCTTCCCTTCTCCCCTTGTGGGAGAGGGTGTCGCGGACGCAGTCCGAGACGGATGAGGGTCTCTATCCGCGGACACAGACCCCTCACCCGTCCGCGATGCTGTCGCATCGCCCCCACCCTTTCCCACAAGGGGAGAGGGGAAGAATGAGGAGTGCACTCCATGCAGTTCTTCTCCTTCTGGCGATCGCTGGCGAGCTTCCGGGTGCGGATCGCGCTCAACCTCAAGGGCGTGCCGGCCGAAATCGTATTCGTCGATCTCGATGCGGACGCGCATCGCGCTGACGCCTATCGCAAGATCAATCCGCAAATGGCGCTGCCGGCGCTGGTGATCGACGACGGCACCGTGCTGTTCCAGTCGCTCGCGATCATCGACTATCTCGACGAGACCTATCCCGACCCGCCGCTGCTGCCGGCCGATGCGCTCGGCCGCGCCCGGGTGCGTGGACTGGCGCTGATGGTCGCCTGCGAGGGCCATCCGCTGATCACGCCACGGGTGCGCCGCTATCTCGACCGCGAGCTCGACCTGCGCGACAGCCAGCAGAACGCCTGGCGGCGGCACTGGACGGTCGAGACGCTGGCGGCGCTCGAAGGTCATCTCGCCGGCCGCAAGGCGACCGGCCTGTTCTGTCACGGCGACGCGCCGACCATCGCCGACATCTGCCTGGTCGGCCACGTCACGGCGGCGATCAACCAGCAGATCAGCCTGTCGCCCTGGCCGACCGTGAAGCGGATCCACGAGACAGCGATGGCGCTGCCGGCGTTCGCCAAGGCGCATCCCTCCGCGCAGCCCGATACGCCGGAGGCAATGCGGGCGAAGTGAGCGTGCGGCGCCTGCTCTATCCACCGCTCTCCGCGCTCCGGGCAATGCGATCCCGGACCGTCCGCGCGATCGCCGCCGGCGCCTCGTCGGGGATCGCAAAGCATGAACTGGCGTTGATCTCACACAGCACGTAGGTGTCGGCGCCATCCGCATCGCGCGGGCCGTAGAGGAAGTCCGCATCCCAGATCACCGGCAACGACGCGTCGTCGATCGCCAGCGTCTTCATCAGCTGCGGAATCCATTCGTCCTCCATCGAACGGCGCAGCGCCTGGAATTGCGGCGCATCCGGGCCGTGCATGATGCGCGGGCCGGGCTGGGCTTGCGGGGAATCCGGGCCTTCCGGGGGCGGCGGGATCAAGGCCTTGATCAGCTGATGCCCGAACCCTGCGACCTTCGCGCCGCTGACATAGCAACGGATCATGCCCTCGGGCAGCCGCGGCTGGAATGGCTGATCGATGATGCAGCCGCCCCAGCCGAAATACGGCTCGCAGCGCGCCATGAAATCTTCCAGCGGCATCTCCTCGGGCTGGCTGCCGCGCAGCGCGTGCAGCACACGCACCGTCGCATCGGGCAGGGCCTCCACCTTCCAGACGCCCTGCCCGCCATTTCCGCGATTCTGTTTGAGGACACGCGGGCCGGCTGCGCGAAGCCGCGGCGGGAATTCGGCGCTGAAAGAATCGGCGGTGGCGTAGCGATGCGTGTCGGCGCCCCAGCCCAGATGCCGCGTGCGGTGGAGCACCTCCTTGACGCCCATCTTGAGGATGACATCGGGATGGGCGCTGACCCACGGACGCTTCGCCGCGACCTCGCGCAGCAGCAGATCGAGCGCCGCGCGCGTCTTGCCCTGATGGATCGGATCGACCCAGACCAGAACGCCGTCCATGGTCAGCAGCTGGTCGCGGACGAGATCGGCGAATGTCTCGTCATAGACGACGGGATTGGCCTCGATGCCGGAAGCAGCGAGCGCTTCGAAGACGCGAACGAAACGACTGTTCTCTGGCGTCGCCTCGCGGCGCGACGCGGCATCTCCACGCCACAGGATGGCGACCTTGGAACGACGAATTGATTGCGGTTGGATGTCCATAGCAAGCTCCACGACGGATTGTCGCGCAGAGCTTGGACCAAAGGTCTCACGGGGAGTCTGCCTTTCCCCGTCAGAGAGACTCTAGACGACGGCGCGCAGGTTTCAAGCTGGAAGTGAACTGAAGCGGATCACGGCGTGATCCCGTGCAGGCCGAACCCAGGTGAGAGCAAGCGCGCCGCCGAAGTTGAAACACCGCTGCGTTACCGGCGTTGAGAACATGCCTGCGGCTTTCTAAATCAGGGCGTGCCCACCCGCCCCCGCGGCGCCGTCATTCGCCACCGAAGAGTTCAGCCGATGCGACCTCACATCATCTGCCACATGGGCACGTCGATCGACGGCCGGCTTCACCCCAGCCGCTTCACCAAGGCAGCTAGCGGCATTCCCGCCGAAGTGCTGCGCTCCCACTATGAACGAATCCATGACGGCTTCGATGCCGACGGGTGGATCATCGGCCGCGTCACCATGAACGAGATGGCCAAGGGCACGGCGCGGCACATCGCCAATCCACCGAGGCTGCCGCGCGAGCCGCATCTTGCCAACCGCGACGGCCGCAAGCTTGCGATCGGCATCGATCCGTCGGGCCGCGTGCATTTCGGCAAGGACAATGTCGGCGGCGATCATGCCGTTGCGGTGCTCGGCGAACAGGTCTCCGACAGCCATCTCGCCGAGCTGCGCGAGGACGGCGCGTCCTACATCTTTGCCGGCCCCAAGGGCGACGATCTGCCGGGCGCGATGGCGCAGCTGGCCTCGCTGTTCGGCGCCGGGAGGCTGTTGCTCGAGGGCGGCGGCGGGATCAACGGCGCATTTCTCAAGCACGGGCTGATCGACGAATTCAGCACCTTGATCTTTCCGGCGGTCGACGGCGTTGCGGGATCGCAAAGCATCGTCGACTATCGCGGCCCCGAAGGCGATCGTCCCGGCGCCGGACAATCGCTGCGGCTGACGCATTGCGAGACGCTGGAAGGCGGCATGGTCTGGCTGCGCCACGCCGTGGAGCGGGCGCCGGGCTGAAGTTGCCTCGGAGAGCGGCGCAAAGCGCGGGCGAACCACGTCCGGCAGGCGCGGCTGGATGCCGGGCATGACGGGACGGTGATTTGTTCAAGCCGGTGTCAGAACTTGTAACTCAGCGCAGCGCGAGCCACGCTGAATCTGTTCTCGCGGCTGGCGTTGTAGCGGATCTGGCTCTGCAACGGATCGGTGCCCTGGAACGTCGCCGTGGTGCCGCTCGAGCCGAGATCGACGTAGAGATATTCGCCGCGCAGCGTCCAGTTGTTGGTGAAGGCATATTCGGCGCCGCCGCCGGCGGTCCAACCGACGCGGACGTCGGAGTTGTTGCCAAGCCAAAGCCGCGACAGGCCCGTGGAGAACGCCGACGAATTGGCGATATTGGTCTTCACCTCGCCGTAGGCGAGGCCGCCTGTCGCATAGATCAGCAGGCGCTCAGTGGGCACAAAGCCGATGCGCCCCCGCACGGTGCCGAACCAATCGACCTTGCTGGTGTATTGAGGATTGAAGCTTCCCGTCACGCCACCCGGGAGAGCGACGATGGCGCTGCCGTTCCGGGTAGACTTCAGGTCGACATAGTTGAAATCGGCTTCGACGCCGAGGACGACCCTGTCGATCTGGGAATTGTACCCGACCAATCCACCCGCGGTCACACCCGCCTGGTTGCTGCTCGAAAGGGGAACGCGGATGATGTTGGCCGGCGGGACGATCGAAGCGACATTGCTCCTCGTCGTGATATTCCCGCCATCATACCAGCCACCGCCCACATTCACGCCGGCATAGAAGCCGGACCAGTTGAACGCGGGAGCCACCAAGGGCGGAGCCTTGGTCCAGCTGCGCTCCGACAGGTCAGCCGCCGATACCGCGCTTGCAAACCCCACAAATGAAATCAGGCCAGCCCCGACAATTGCAAAACCACGCATTCCCATTCCCATTCCTTGCACTCGGCGAAACCGCCTTACTTAAGGTTGTGGCACGAACGGGAGGCTTGCGACAGCTTGTCTCATTCGAATTTGATTCTTTTGTGCGCCGTGTGGCGAAGTTGCAACGATCCTTGCTCGCAACCCAACGAGCGGATTTGTCTCGGATCGCGCGGATCAATTGGTCCCAGGCCGGTATCCGGATCTGCACGCCGCGACGAAGAACGCGACGCCGTGCGCGACATGCTCATCGATCTCGGGGCCGAGCGCTTTCAGGTCCACCTCGAACAGCGCCCGGAGCAGCATCGGCACCGCGATGATGTCGAGGAACAGGCGCGCCGTGGTCGGCAGGTGCTCCGGCGCGAAGGCCGGCAGCTTGCCGAGCTCGTCGGATTGCGTTAGCTCGTGCAGCAGGTGAATCCCGAGCTCGGTGCTGAGTGCACGCGCCCGGCGGTTAACGGTGGCGGCGAGGTCCGGGAAGCGGTGCGCCTCCGCAATGGCGAGCCGCATCAGGCCGATCCGGTCGGCGTCGAACCCCCAATGCAGCAAGGTCGAGGCGACGCTGGTGAGACGCTCCTCGATGGTCACGCCAACCGGCGGATCGGCCTTGAACTCGGCAATGCGCGACAGGATGTCCCGCGTCACCACCTCGGTGAACAGCGCCCGCTTGTCGCGGAAGCGCGCGTAGATCGTGCGCTTGCCGGAGCGCGCGACTTCGGCGATCTCGTCGATGCTCGCGCCTTCGAACCCGCGCTGCAGGAACACCCCGCGCGCAGCATCGAGGATGCGCGCATCGACCTCGCCGGCCAATTCCTTCGGCGGTCGGCCGGCGCGTACCTCGACCGGGCCCGCCGCCGGTCTTGTTGCCAGTTTGGTTGCCAGTCTGGTTTTGGGCCCCCGCGGCATCTTCAGAGTGCTGGTGGTCATCGCCTTGACCCGGGTTCCATGAGCCGGCCAAGCCGGCAATGTCGGGCAATATAAGCCTATCACATCTAGTTGTAAATAGAACGGTACGGTTCCGTTCCTATTGACGCACTCTGCAATCGAGACTATTTGCCGCACAGAACGGAACGGTATCGTTCCCTTTTGCGAAGGCCGTGCCGACCTCGCTCACCAGCCAAGAGCAGCCATCATGTTCGAAGACACAGTTCTGGAGCGCGACCAGCCGGGGCACGAGGCCACCGAGGGCGCGCCCTCGGCTCCGGCCTCTCACGAGCCCATCATCACGTCGGAGCGGCCGGAGGTCACCGCAAAGGCGCCCGCCGAGGGGCGTCCCGCGGCCAAGGACCCCGCCCCACCGGCAACGGTTCCGCCGGAGGCCACCGGCCCGGTGCTGCGGCGCGGCCTGCTGCGCCGCCGTCCGGTGGTCTCCGCGATCGGTGCCGTGCTGCTCGCCGCCACGCTCGGCGGCGGCTATCTCTACATGGACTACACCGGGCATTTCGAATCCACCGACGACGCCTTCATCGCGGCGCGGCAGTCGGCGCTGGCCCCGAAAGTGTCCGGCTACATCACCGCGGTTCCGGTCACCGACAACCAGCATGTCGCAGCCGGCGACGTGATCGCCCGTCTCGATGACCGCGACTATCGCGTCGCCCTGGCGCAGGCTGAGGCGCAGGTCGCCGCCGCGCAGGCCAGCATCGAGAATGTCGATGCGCAGCTCGACGTGCAGCAGGCGCAGATCGCGGCCAGTCAGGCCCAGGTCGACCAGGCGCAGGCGGCGCTGACCTTCGCCCAGCAGCAGGCGACGCGCTACCAGCATCTCGAGCAGACCGGCTACGGCACGGTGCAGAATTCCGAGCAGTACACCTCGCAACTGCATCAGCAGCAGTCCGCTGTCCTGAGCGCGCAGGCGCAGCTGAACCTGGCGCAGCGCCAGGTGGAATCGTTGATGGCGCAGCGCAAGAGCGCGCTCGCCAATCTGGCGCAGGCCGACGCGCAGCGCGACCAGGCCAAGCTCAACCTGTCCTATACGATGGTCACCGCCGCGCAGCCCGGCCGCGTCGTCAACCTGTCGGCCGCGGTCGGCCAGTTCGCGCAGGCCGGCACCAACCTCACGATGTTCGTGCCCGACCAGACCTGGGTCACTGCGAACTTCAAGGAAATCCAGCTCGACAAGATGCGCCCCGGCGAGAAGGTGACGCTGAAGATCGACGCCTATCCCGGCCGCACCATCAACGGCCATGTCGAGAGCGTACAGCCCGGCTCCGGCACCGCGTTCTCGCTGCTACCGGCGCAGAACGCCACCGGCAACTACGTCAAGATCGTGCAGCGCGTGCCGGTCAAGATCGTGATGGACGACCCGCCGACCGACGTCGCGCTCGGCCCGGGCATGTCGGTGGTGCCCACCGTGCGCATCAATCCCGCTCCGTCGCTGGTCGAGCGGCTTGGCAAGCTCTGATCCCGGGAGGCTGTCATGAGTGCAGCAGCAATCGATCCCAAAAGCCTCCCTGTCCCGCGCGTCACCGTCAATCCGTGGCTGATCGCCATCGTGGTCGCGCTCGCGAGCTTCATGGAGGTGCTCGACACCACCATCGCCAACGTCGCGCTGCCCTATATCGCGGGCGGCATGGGCGTCAGTGAGGACGAAGCCTCCTGGGTGGTGACGAGCTATCTGGTCTCCAACGCCATCATCCTCACCGCCTCGAGCTTCCTCGCCAAGATGCTGGGGCGGAAGACCTTCTTCCTGATCTGCCTCGGCATCTTCACGGTGAGCTCGATCCTGTGCGGCTTCGCGCCGAACCTCAACGCGCTGCTGCTGTTCCGCATCCTGCAGGGCCTCGGCGGCGGCGGCATGGTGCCGGTGGCGCAGTCGATCCTTGCCGACGCGTTTCCGCCGGCCAAGCGCGGCCAGGCGTTTGCGGTGTTCGGCATCGCCGTCGTGGTGGCGCCGGTGGTCGGCCCGACGCTGGGCGGCTGGCTCTCCGACAATCTGTCCTGGCACTGGTGCTTCCTGATCAACGCGCCGGTCGGCGCCTTCGCGATCGCGCTGATCGCCGCGGTACTGCAGGAGCCCGCCAGGCCCAAGGACCAGAAGCAGGACAATTCGTTCGATTTCATCGGCTTCGCGCTGGTCGCGACCTTCCTCGGCGCGCTCGAGGTGACGCTGGACCGTGGCCTGGAGGACGACTGGTTCGGATCGTCCTTCATCATCGCGTCGGCGGCGATCTGCGCCATCGCCTTCGTGCTGATGATCCCGTGGGAGATGACCCGCCGCAATCCGATGATCGATCTGCGGATGGTCGCGACCCGGCAGTTCGGCGCGAGCTTCCTCGTGATGCTCGCGACCGGCGCGATCCTGCTCGCGACCACCCAGTTCCTGCCGCAACTGGTGCAGCAGGATTTCGGCTACACCGCGACCTGGGCCGGCCTCGTGCTGTCGCCCGGCGGCGTGGTGACCATGGTGATGATGTTCGCGGTCGGCCGTCTCGCCGCCAGGGTGCAGCCGAAATATTTGATCATCGCCGGCGCGCTGGTGATCGCGGCGTCGATGTACAGCATGACCAATGTCTATGGCGACCTCGGCTTCTGGTACATGGCGCGCTCGCGCATGCTGATCGGCGTCGGCCTGCCCTTGATCTTCATTCCGATCATGGCGGCATCCTATGACGGCATTCCGGCCGGCAAGACCGACCAGGCCTCGGCGCTGATCAATGCCGCGCGCAACACCGGCGGCTCGATCGGCGTCTCGCTGGTCTCCAACGTGCTGACGCATCGCGAGCAGTTCCACCAGAGCCGGCTGGTCGAGCAGGTGACGCCGTCAAGTCCGCAATATCAGGACACCATGCATCGAATGACCGACTTCTTCATTGCCCAGGGCAGTTCGCTGCTGCAGGCGCAGCAGCAGGCGGTGCAGTGGATCGGTCAGCAGGTGCAGACCCAGGCCTCGTTCCTTTCCTACATGGACGCATTCTGGGTCCTGATGCTGATCGCGCTCTCGGCGATCCCACTGGCGCTGACCTTGCGCAACATCAAACTCGGCGGCCCCGCCCCCGCGGGTCATTGATCAGGCGCATCGTCTCGACCCGGATCAAATGCCGCCGGTGGCGGCGACGATCGTGTCCCTGAGCCAGCGGTGCGCCGGCAGATCGTCGAAGCGGCGGTGCCAGCACATGACACTGTGCAGCTTCGACGCGTCGAACGGCAACTCCCGCATCTCGATCGGATAGGCGCGGCGGAATTCGAGCGCGAGCTTGCGCCCGAGGATCGCAACCATGTTGGATTGCACCAGAACCGCGCCGGCCGACAGATAGGGCACATCTGATGCAATGATGCGGCCCGCCTTGCGTGCCCGCAGCCAGGCGTCGATGAAATCCAGATTCTCGCCGCTGGAGGTGATCGCAAGATGCGGCAGCTCGATCAGCGCCTCGCCGGTCAGCTTCTTGCGCAGGGCCGGATGACCGGCCCGCAGCACAGCGACGAAGCGATCCTCGATCAACCGACGGGAGGCGAAGCGCTCGCCCTCCAGCGCGCCGGCGGAGATCGCAAGATCGAGCTCGCCGCGATCGAGCCGGTCGGCGAGATTCAAGGTCCCGCTCGGCACCAGCGTCAGCCGCACCCGGGGCGCCTGCGCGCGCACCGCCGCGATGATCGCGCCGGCGGCAACCACCGCAGCATAATTATTGACGGCAATGGCGAAGCGCCGATCCGCCTGCGCCGGATCGAAACGATCGCCTTCGACCGCCAGTTGCAGGTCGCTCAGCGCCTTGCGGACCGGCAGCGCCAGTGCTTCGGCCCGCGGCGTCGGCAGCATGCCGGACGGCGTGCGGACGAACAGCTGGTCCTTCAGCGCATGACGCAGCCGGTTCAGCGCGTGGCTCACGGCGGGCTGGCTGATGGCAAGTGCGCCGGCTGCACGCACCACGCTGCGCTCGCGCATGACGGCGTCGAACACCAGCAGAAGATTGAGATCGAGATTGCGCAGCCGCATGCATTCATCATGCACAATGTGAATAGGCAAATAAAGACAATTCATTTGAATAATATCGGACCAAGGCCCAGCTTCCGGGCATGCCCGAGAGCCCGCACAGCGCCATCGCAACCCGGCCCCATCGCGCCACCGCGCGCGTGCTGGTCGGCGTCCTGGTCGCCCCCGATGCTGCTGATATCGCCGTACCGGAAACCTTCGCGCGCTGGCGACGGCTCACCCCGCTTGCGACATGGCTGCCGATTGCGCTGCGCGAAACCAGCTATGCCGGCATCCTGAGCGGCGTTGCGGCCGCGCTCGACCGCGTCGGGATGGCGCCGCGGCAGCTGATCCTGCTCGGCGAAGGGCCCATCGCGCGGCGCATGCTCGAACTGACGCTGCGCGGCGAGCTGCCCTGCGGCGGCATCGTCGCGATCGACGTTGCCTCCGACGCACTGTCGTTTCCCGTGGTGCCGACGGTGACCGCGATCCGGCTCGTGATTCATCACAATGACGAAGAGCCGCAAGGCAGTCTGATCGGCGCGTTGCGCGCCGCCGATCTCGACGCCCGCATCATCAATCTCGACCTCGCCGCCGGCCGCGCGACGGAAGCTGCCGCGGCGAGCGCAACCGAAACCTTTGTCCTGGAGCTGGTCGCGACGATCGGCCGCCGGACCACCGATGGAGCTGGTGAACCATGACAATGAAGACCATCACGATCGCGGGCGTGTGCCTGGCGGCCGCCGCAATCAGCGTCGGCTTGTATGCCGTGGATCGGCCGGATCGCGCGGCCGACAGGGCTCCGGCCGCGGCCCAGTCGAAGACGACCACATCAGTCGTTCCGGTGACGGCGGCAAAGGTCCTGCAGCATGATGTGCCGATCGTGCTCGAAGGATTGGGCACGGTGACGCCGATCAACACGGCCACCATCCGCACCCAGGTGCAGGGCACGCTCGACAGCGTCGATTTTGTCGAAGGCAAGCAGGTGAAGCGCGGCGATGTACTCGCCAGGATCGACCCGCGGGTCTACGAGGCCCAGGTCGACCAGGCCGAGGCCGCGCTGGCACGCGACCAGGCGAGTCTGAAGAACGCCAGGACCAATCTGGCGCGTACCCAGCCGCTCGCCACTCGCGGCTTTGCGACCCAGCAACTGCTCGATACCCAGGATTCGCAGGTCGCGCAGGGCGAAGGCACCGTCGCGCTCGACAAGGCCGCGCTTGAGGCCGCACAGACCCAGCTGAGCTACGCCACGATCACGGCGCCGTTCAACGGCGTCACCGGCATCCGCCGCATCGATCCCGGCAACGTCGTGCACCCGACCGATACCAACGGGCTTGTGGTCCTCACCCAGCTGCAGCCGATCGCGGTGATCTTCACGCTGCCATCCGGCGACATCCCCGGTGTCCAGCAGGCGCTGGCATCCGGCGACGCATCGGTCGACGTCTATGATGCCCAGAACAAGCACAAGCTCGACCACGGCAGCCTGATGCTGATCAACAACCAGGTCGACAGCTCGACCGGCACCGTGCAGCTGAAGGCATCCTTCCCCAATGCCGGCAACACGCTGTGGCCAGGCACCTTCGTCAACGTTCATCTGACGATCGCCGTTCGGCACAACGCGCTCACCGTGCCGCTGACGGCGGTTCGCCAGGGGCCGGACGGCGCCTTCGCCTATACGGTCGGCCCGAACAACGTCGTCGGCATCCGCAATGTCACGACCGGCCAATCGCGCGACGGGCAGGTCCTGATCGAGCAGGGCCTCGCGGCCAACGAGACCGTGGTCACCGCGGGGCAGTACCGGCTCAATCCCGGGACCACGGTCGAGATCGTGCCCGACGACAAGAAAGACCAGGTCCAGGACGCAACCACCGCAAGCGCAGGGATGCTGCCATGAACGTCTCCGCAGGTTTCATCCGCAAGCCCGTCGCCACCGCGTTCCTGGCCGTCGCCATCGTGCTGGTCGGCATCATCGCCTTCGTGCGCCTGCCGGTCTCGGCGTTGCCGACGGTAGATACCCCGACCATCCAGGTCACCGCGCAATTCCCCGGCGCCGACCCGCAGACCATGGCCTCGTCGGTCGCAACCCCGCTGGAACGGCAGTTCGGTCAGATCGCCGGCTTGACCGGCATGAGCTCGAGCAGCGGGCTCGGCAACACCCAGATCACGCTGCAATTCGCGCTGAACCGCAGCGTCGATGCGGCGGCGCAGGACGTGCAGACCGCGATCGATGCGGCATCGGGGCAATTGCCCAAGACGATGCCGTCGCCGCCGACCTTCCACAAGGTCAATCCGGCCGACGTGCCGGTGCTGCTGATCGCGCTCACGTCGGACACCGAGCCGCTGACCAAGGTCGACGACTATGCCGACAGCATCCTGGCGCAGAAATTGTCGCAGGTGCCGGGTGTCTCGCTCGTCACCATCGGCGGCATGCAGAAGCCGTCGATCCGGGTGCAGGTCAATCCGGCCAAGCTCGCTGCCGCAGGGCTCGATCTCGAGCAATTACGCGCCACGCTCGGCAACATCACCGTGAACCAGCCCAAGGGGGTGCTCTACGGCAGTCAGCAGGCCTATACGCTCGCCACCAACGACCAGGTGCTGGTCGCGAACAAGTATGACGATCTGATCATCGCCTATCGCAACGGCGCGCCGGTGCGCCTGCGCGACGTCGGGCAGGCCATCGTGGCGGCCGAGGACGTCACGCTGCACGGCTGGTACAACGACAAGCCCGCCGTCATTCTCGCGATCCAGCGCCAGCCCGGCGCCAACGTGATCAGCACGGTGGACGGCATCAAGAAGCTGCTGCCACAGCTGGTGTCGAGCCTGCCGTCCGACATCAAGGTCACGATCGCCTCGGACCGAACGCAGACCATCCGCGCCAGCGTCGCCGACGTTCAGCTCACCCTGGTGCTGACCATCGCGCTGGTGGTCGGGGTGATCTTCCTGTTCCTGCGCAATCTGTGGGCGACCATCATCCCCGCGGTCTCGGTCCCGATCTCACTGATCGGCACCTTCGGCGTGATGTATCTGCTCAACTACAGCCTCGACAATCTGTCGCTGATGGGCCTGTCGATCGCGGTCGGCTTCGTCGTCGACGATGCCATCGTGATGATCGAGAATATCTCCCGGCATATCGAGGAAGGCCTCTCTCCGATGCAGGCTGCGCTGAAAGGCGCGGGCGAGATCGGCTTCACCATCATCTCGATCTCGGTCTCGCTGATCGCGGTTTTCATTCCGCTGCTGCTGATGGGCGGGGTGATCGGCCGCATGTTCCAGGAGTTCGCCGTCACGGTATGCGTTGCCATCGTGGTGTCGGTGATCGTCTCAGTGACGCTGACGCCGATGATGTGCGCCTATTTGCTATCGCCGCACCAGGGCGCCGAGGCCGGGATCATCTCGCGCACGCTGGAACGCGGCTTCGTCGCGATCCAGACGGGCTATGAAGCCGTGCTTGCCGCAGCGCTGCGCTACAAGGCCGCGACGCTGTCGATCATGCTGGCGAGCGTCGCGGTGACCGGCTTGCTGTTCGTGGGCATCCCGAAGGGCTTCTTTCCGCAGCAGGACACCGGCATGATCACCGGCATCACGGAGGCCTCGGCCGACATCTCTCCGGCGCAAATGGCGACACTGCAACGCAGCGTCATCGATGTCATTTCGAGGAATCCCTCGGTTGCCAATGCGACCGGTTATATCGGGCCGGGCGGCCCGACCGTGACCGAGAACAACGGCCGCCTGTTCGTGCTGCTGAAGCCGCGGGCCGAACGCAACGCATCCGCCGATCAGGTGATCCGCCAGCTCGACACCGCGTTGCAGAAGATCAAGGGCATGTCGGTGTTCATGCAGGCAACGCAGGACATCAATCTCGCGAGCCGCCTGTCCAAGACGCAGTACCAGTTCACCCTCACCGACGTGAACCAGGATGAGCTCAATCTGTGGGCCGGCAAGCTGTATCAGAAGCTGAAGACGCTGCCCGAATTGGCCGACGTCGCGACCGACCAGGCCAACGCCGCGCGTCAGCTCAAGCTGCAGATCGACCGCGACGCGGCCTCCCGCCTCGGCATCGATCCGGCTGCCGTGGACAACACGCTCTATGATTCATTCGGCCAGCGGCATGTCGCCCAGCTGTTCACGACGCTCAACACCTATTACGTGATCCTGGAGGTCGATCCGTCGTTCCAGCTCGGCCCCTATGCACTCAACCGCATCTATATCCGTTCGTCCGCGGGGACCATGGTGCCGCTCAGCCAGATCGCGAGCATCGACTACGGCACCGCGCCGCTTTCCGTGAACCATCAGAGCCAGTTCCCGTCGGTGACGCTGAGCTTCAACCTGGCGCCGGGCACGGCGGTGGGGACCGCGGTCGCGGCGGTGCAGAAGGCGACCGCCGAGCTGCACGTGCCGTCGACCGTCGTCACCAGCTTCCAGGGCAATGCGCAGGCGTTCCAGGCGGCGCTCGCGTCGACGCCGATCCTGATCCTCGCCGCCTTGGTCGCCGTCTATCTGATCCTCGGCATGCTTTATGAGAGCACGATCCACCCGATCACGATCCTCTCGACCTTGCCGTCCGCCGGGCTCGGCGCGCTGGTCGCACTGTGGGCGTTCGGCCTCGGGCTCGACGTGATCGGGCTGATCGGCATCATCCTCTTGATCGGCATCGTACAGAAGAACGGCATCATGCTGATCGATTTCGCGCTACAGGCCGAGCGCCACCAGCATGTCTCCGCCGAACAGTCGATCTACATGGCCTGCCGGGCGCGGTTCCGCCCGATCCTGATGACGACAATGTGCGCGATGCTCGGCGGCGTTCCGCTGATGATCGGCACCGGCACCGGATCGGAGCTGCGTCAGCCGCTCGGCTTTGCCATCGTCGGCGGCTTGATCGTCTCGCAATTGATGACGCTGTTCACGACGCCGGTCGTGTACATCTACCTCGACAGGATCAGCCGGTCGTTGGCCAACCTGCGCGCAGTTGCGCGGAAGGACGCGCCGCACGAAGCCGAGGCGGCCTCGTGACCTGCTCGCTCAGCCCGCGCGGCGCCGCTGGCCGCGCCACCACAGGCCGAAGGCGATCGTGACCGCGGCCGCCAGCGAGAACCAGGTGATGGCGTACTGCATGTGGTCGTCCTTGAGATGCACCTTCAAAGGCCCGGGCTTCGGCGTGCCGCTATCGGGCACCGGCGCTTCGAGGTCGATATAGAACGGCGCGACCTCGCCCCAGCCGAGCGCCTGCGCCATGGCGCGATGGTCGCGCACGAACCACAGCCGCTTCGATGCATCTTCCTTCGGCGTCAGCCGGCCCGGCGGCTCGGGATAACGGATATAGCCTGTGAGTTCGACCGGCGCGCCGGTGACGAGGCGACCTGTGACGCGATCCTCGAAAGCGCGGTCCTGCATCGTGTTCTGGACGAACCCGGTGTTGATCACGACGGTCTCGCCACTGGCAAGCTTGGCCGGCAGGAACGCCCAGGTGCCGGGCCCCGAAATGTCGTCGCGCACCGCGGAGCCGGAGCTGAACACCATCGCGTCGGGCAGCTTTGCGTAAGTCGCGGTCAAAGTGACGCGGCGGAATTCATCCTTCGCCGAGGTCAGCGTGGGCCATGCCGATGGCGGCGGCAGCGCCTCGGTCGGCGCGGCCAGCCGCGCGTCGAGCGCTGCGATCAGCGCATGCTTCTCGACCCGGCGCTGCAACTGCCAGACGCCGAGCGCGATGAACACCGCGATCAGGATCAGCGTGAAAAGGCCGAAGCCGGCCGCGCTCGGTCGGCGCGTAGAGACGTCATTCATTTCGGGTCGCGCTCGATCAGTTGGCCTTCGGCGGCCTTGTGGTGGAATTGCAGCGCGATCAGCAGCGCCTTCATCGAACGCAGCGGCAGGATCGTGGTCACCACGATCAACGGCAGCCATAGCGCGGCATGCACCCAGAATGGCGGCTGGTACTTGACCTCGACGATCAGCGCCGCCGCGACCACGATGGCGCCGGCCAGCATGATGATGAAGACCGCCGGCCCGTCGCCGGCATCGATGAAGGCGTAGTCGAGGCCACAGGCCTGACAGCGCGGCGCCAGCGTCAGAAAGCCGGAATAGAGCTTGCCCTTGCCGCAGCGTGGGCAGCGGCAGGCGATGCCGCGGATCGCGCTTTCGGTCACAGTGGGCGGGATATCGGTCATCGGCTCTCTATCAAAAGCAAAGGGGGCGGCCATCAGGCCGCCCCCTCTTAGCACGTCGGCGAAGTCAGTGGGCGCCGTGCGCCATCGACTCGGCGCCGTGGCCCCAGACATAGATGCAGATGAACAGGAACAGCCAGACCACGTCGACGAAGTGCCAGTACCAGGCGGCGAACTCGAAGCCGAGATGCTGCTTCGGCGTGAAGTGGCCGGCATAGGCGCGGATCAGGCAGACCAGCAGGAAGATGGTGCCGACCAGCACGTGGAAGCCGTGGAACCCGGTCGCCATGAAGAAGGTCGCGCCATAGACGTTGCCGCCGAACGAGAACGTCGCATGGGCGTACTCATAGGCCTGCACGCAGGTGAAACAGGCGCCGAGGATCACGGTGAGGATCAGGCCCTGCTTGAGGCCCTGGCGGTCGTTCTCCAGCAGCGCATGGTGCGCCCAGGTGACCGTGGTGCCCGAGGTCAGCAGCAGCAGCGTGTTGAGCAGCGGCAGATGCCAGGGATCGAAGGTCTCGATGCCGTGGGGCGGCCAGGTGCCGGGGACGGAGCATGCGCCCATCGCCGTGCCGGCGCCGCAGCCGAACACCGCATCGCGCGTGGCGTGCACCGCATCGGCCGGGAACAGCGCCGAGTTGAAAAAGGCCCAGAACCAGGCGACGAAGAACATCACCTCGGAGGCGATGAACAGGATCATGCCGTAGCGATGGCTGATCTGCACCACGCGGGTGTGGTCGCCCTTGTACTGGGCTTCCTTGATCACATCGCCCCACCAGCTTGCCATGGTGTAGAGCACGCCGATGGTGCCGACGCCGAACACGATCGGCGCGGCGGAGAACATGTGGTGCATCCAGCCGATCGCACCGAGCGCCATGATGAAGGCCGAGACCGAGCCGACCACCGGCCACGGGCTCGGGTCGACGAGATGATAGTCGTGATGCTTGACTTGCGCCTCAGCCATTGCCGTCTCTCCATTCGCGTGCCGCAAGGCACGTCTTAATCTTAAATTCCAATCTCTTCAGCATGATCTTCTCGGAAAACCGGACCCCACTTTTCCGGATCATGCTCTAGCCGCCCTTGCGCTGCTCCGCCTCGCCGGCCGCCACGGGCTTCGGCGTAGCGTCGCGCACGGGAAAGAAGGTGTAGGACAAAGTGATCGTCTTCAGCGTGTCGTTCTCGCTGTCCTTGGCCAGCGCCGGATCGACATAGAACACCACGGCCATCTCGCGCTTCTCGCCCGGCGCCATGGTCTGTTCAGTGAAGCAGAAGCAGTTGATCTTCTGGAAATAGGCGCCGACCGTCAGCGGCGCGACGTTGTAGGCTGCCTGGCCGGTCGTGGTGCGCGCCGACTGGTTGGTCACGGTGTAGTAGACCGTGACGACCTGGCCGATCTTGACGTCGATCGTGGTCTGCTCGGCCTCGAACTTCCAGGGCAGGCCCGGCGCGACGTTGGAATCGAAGCTGACCGCAATGGTGCGCTCGAGCGGTGCATCAGAAGGCGCCGACGTCGCGACCTGGGTGGTGCCGTTGAAGCCGGTGGTGCGGCAGAACCAGTTGTAGAACGGCACGGCCGCGTAGGACGCGCCGACCATCAGCACCACGACGAAGCCGCAGATCGACGCCACCAGGGCGTCGCGGGTCAGCATGCGGCGCGTGACCTTGGCACCCTCGCCTTGCGGAGCCTGCTGCACACCCTGGTTCGCCATCTCGCTCACAGCGGTCGCACCAGCACGGCCGGCCCCTTCACCAGGGTGACGGCGAAGAACAGCACCACCATGACGCCGAGCGCGAGCGCAATCGCGATCGAACGCTGGCGGCGGCTCTTGAGTTGCGCCTCGGTGAGGACGATGCCGTCTGGTTCGTTCTTGTCGTCCATTGCTGTCCCGTGTGCCCCCATCTCGCCCCCCGGCGTCCCTATCCGATGAAGGCAGGCAGGATCGCGCGGACCACGACCTCGGCAAGGAGGACGGCGAACAGCGCGAACAGATAAAGGATCGAGAACGCGAACAGCCGCCGCGTGGCGCGGTTGGCAACCGTGCCCTCGCGGCGACGGTAAACCTCGATGGCGAGCCACAGCATGCCGGCGCCCAGCACCAGCGAGGTGACGCCGTAGATCGCGTCGAAATAGCCGAGCGGCCATGGCGCCAGCGCGATCGCGACCAGCACGACGGTGTAGAGCAGGATCTGCAGGCGGGTGGCGTCGGGACCGGCGACCACCGGCAGCATCGGGATGCCGGCGCGCGCATAGTCGTCGCTGCGGAACAGCGCCAGCGCCCAGAAGTGCGGCGGGGTCCAGAAGAAGATGATCATGAACAGCAGGATCGGCTCGACCGAGAGCGAGCCGGTCGCGGCGGCCCAAGCCACCACCGGCGGCAGCGCGCCGGCGGCGCCGCCGATCACGATGTTCTGCGCGGTCCAGCGCTTCAGCAGCATCGTGTAGATCACGGCATAGAAGAAGATGGTGAAGGCGAGCAGCGCGCCCGCCACCCAGTTGACCAGGATGCCGAGCGTCATCACCGAGAAGAAGGCGAGCGTCAGGCCGAAGGCGGCCGCCTCGGCCTGGGTGATCCGGCCGCGCGGAATCGGCCGGTTGGCGGTGCGCGTCATCAAGGCGTCGACGTCGCTCTCATAGGCCATGTTGAGAGCGCCGGAGGCACCGGCACCGACCGCGATGCAGAGGATTGAGGTGAACGCCAGCACCGGATGCACATGAACCGGCGCGATCATCAGCCCGACCAGCGCGGTGAAGATCACCAGCGACATCACGCGCGGCTTCAGCAGCGCGATGTAGTCGCCCACTTCAGCCTCCGAGATCCGGGGCAATTCAATGGCGTTGTGATCGACAACCGACAAGATCAGGTCTCACTTCTCTGCAAAAGGCGCGGCGCACCCGCAGGTGCGCCGCGTTGTCGTGGACTTACTGCACGCGCGGCAGCACTTCGAACTGGTGGAACGGCGGCGGCGAGGTCAGCGTCCACTCAAGCGTAGTGGCACCCGCACCCCACGGATTGTTCGCGGCCTGCTCCTTGCGGACGAAGGCATCGATCACGCCGTAGATGAAGATCAGGACGCCGACGCCGGAGATGTACGAGCCCCAGGAGGAGATCAGGTTCCAGCCGGCGAACGCATCCGGATAGTCGACATAGCGGCGCGGCATGCCCGACAGGCCGAGGAAGTGCTGCGGGAAGAACACCAGGTTGACGCCGACGAAGGTGAACCAGAAGTGCGCCTTGGCGATCTTCTCCGAGTACATGTAGCCGAACATCTTCGGGAACCAGTAGTACCAGCCGGCGAAGATGCCGAACACGGCGCCGAGCGACAGCACGTAGTGGAAGTGCGCCACCACGTAGTAGGTGTCCTGCAGCACGCGGTCGACGCCGGCATTGGCCAGCACGACGCCGGTGACGCCGCCGACGGTGAACAGGAAGATGAAGCCGATCGCCCAGATCATCGGCGCCTTGAACTCGATCGAGCCGCCCCACATCGTGGCGATCCAGGAGAAGATCTTCACGCCGGTCGGCACCGCGATCACCATCGTGGCGGCGACGAAATAGGCCTGCGTCGCCGACGACATGCCCACGGTGTACATGTGGTGCGCCCACACCACGAAGCCGATGCCGCCGATCGCGACCATGGCGTAGGCCATGCCGAGATAGCCGAACACGGGCTTGCGCGAGAAGGTGGAGACGATCTGGCTGATCATGCCGAAGGCGGGCAGGATCAGGATGTACACTTCGGGGTGGCCGAAGAACCAGAACAGATGCTGGAACAGCACCGGGTCGCCGCCGCCGTCGGCCGCAAAGAAGGTGGTGCCGAAATTGCGGTCGGTCAGCAGCATGGTGATCGCGCCGGCAAGCACCGGCAGCGACAACAGCAGCAGGAACACCGTCACCAGGATCGACCACACGAACAGCGGCATCTTGTGCAGGGTCATGCCCGGCGCGCGCATGTTGAAGATCGTGGTGATGAAGTTGATGGCGCCGAGGATCGACGAGGCACCGGCGAGATGCAGCGACAGGATCGCGAAATCGACCGCCGGACCCGGATGACCCGAGGTCGACAGCGGCGCGTACATGGTCCAGCCGGCGCCGACGCCGTTGGCGCCCGGCTCACCCTCGACGAAGGTCGACAGCAGCAGCAGCGCGAACGAGGCCGGCAGCAGCCAGAACGAGATGTTGTTCATGCGCGGGAACGCCATGTCGGGCGCGCCGATCATCAGCGGCACCATCCAGTTGCCGAACCCGCCGATCATCGCCGGCATGACCATGAAGAAGATCATGATCAGGCCGTGCGAGGTCACGAACACGTTATAGGTGTGCGTCTCGTGGAATATCTGGACGCCCGGGTACATCAACTCGGCACGGATCGCGATCGACATCGCAGCGCCGATGACGCCCGCGATCACCGCAAAGACCAGGTACATCGTACCGATGTCCTTGTGGTTCGTGGAGTAGAGATAGCGCCGCCATCCGGTCGGATGGTGGGCGTGATCATCATGGGCGTGATCGTCGTGTGTCGCTGCGCCTGTCGCCATGTTCAAAATCCTGCCTTGCAGTCCCTCTCGGACCTTGCGGTCCCGTCGCCCTTATTCCGTCCGCGCCGTAAGCCGTCCGGCTTACTGCGCCGCCTGACCAGCCGAGGCGTAGGAATTCGCCGGGTTGGTCGCAAACTTCTTCTTCGCGCCTTCAACCCAGGTCGCGAATTCCTGGTCGCTGACGACCCGCACCGCGATCGGCATGAAGGCATGGTCCTTGCCGCACAGTTCCGAGCACTGACCGTAGAACACGCCGGTCTTGGTCGCCTTGAACCAGCTCTCGTTGAGGCGGCCGGGGACCGAATCGATCTTCACGCCGAACGCCGGCACCGCGAAGGAGTGGATCACGTCGGCGCCGGTGGTCTGGATCCGCACCACCTTGTTGACCGGCACCACCATCTCGTTGTCGACGCCGAGCAGACGGGGCTGCTTGTCCTTGTCGAGCAGCGAGTCGAACTCGAACTTGCCGTTATCCGGGTAGGCGTAGGACCAGTACCACTGCTTGCCGGTGACCTTCACGGTGAGGTCCGGCTTCGGCACGTCGAGCTCCAGGAACAGCAGGCGGAACGACGGCACCGCGATGCCGACCAGGATCAGGACCGGGATCAGCGTCCAGGCCACCTCGATCAGGGTGTTGTGGGTGGTCTTGGAGGGGACCGGGTTGGCGCGGGCGTTGAACTTCACCACCACGATGACGAGCAGCGCCAGGACGAACAGCGTAATGACGGTGATCAGCACCAGCAGGAAATTGTGGAACCAGATGATGTTTTCCATCACCGGGGTCGCGGCTTCCTGGAGCGTGTGCTCCCACGGCGCCGGCTGCCCCATCTCGGCGAAGGCCGATCCCGCGGCGACAGACGCCACACCCGCTACCGTCAACCCCAGCAATTGCCTGCCCAACCGGCCAATCGACATCTTCATGCCGCTCGCGCTCCCTTGCATTATTCCCCAAAGCACCTCCGGCATGTGGCCGAAAATGCAGCACGATCCGCCCTGACAAACGGCCTTCCGGACATACCCGTCTCTGAGTCAAGGTGGGTACGGGAGCCAGATCGCTAGAACGCGTCGAAATCCAGCCTCTCAAACCATAATTCTCAGGCGCTCGCAATGCAGTAGTAGGGCCGAAAGCCATGCGCCTGCGATGAAGCTGCCGCTTGCGATTTTTCCCGCAAAATCAAGCGAAAGGCGGCCGCACGCAGTTGACAGGCGGATTACCGGATGTAGGCACAGGCGCGGTAGCCCACAGGAACCTGATTCGCTGCGGGCTGCCCCAATCCGGCGCGGGAATGGCTCCAAGATCGCCTTCAAGGCGCCGTCATTGCGGTATCAGTCGGCTGTTGCGCGCTACCGGCGGCCGGAACGGCCGGACCCAACATTTTAGAGGATCGACCCGGATGGGCGCTTCGAACATTCAGGCAGGACGGGCGCTGCCGCGCTGGCTCGGCGCCCTCTTGGCGGCCGCATTTTCGCTCGGCCTGAGCCAGGCGGCCAACGCGCAGGGCGCGGTGCGCTCGGTCCATGGCGACTGGCAGATCCGCTGCGACACCCCGCCCGGCGCCCAGGCCGAGCAATGCGCGCTGATCCAGAGCGTGGTAGCGGAAGACCGCTCCAATGCCGGCCTGACCGTGATCGTGCTGAAGACCGCCGACCAGAAGAGCCGCCTGATGCGCGTGGTCGCCCCGCTCGGCGTGCTGCTGCCGTCCGGCCTCGGCCTGAAACTCGACAACCAGGACGTCGGCCGCGCCGGCTTCGTCCGCTGCCTGCCCAATGGCTGCGTCGCCGAGGTCGTGATGGACGACAAGCTGCTCGGCCAGCTCAAGAACGCCAAGACCGCGACCTTCATCATTTTCGAAACCCCGGAAGAGGGCATCGGCTTTCCGCTCAGCCTGAACGGCCTGGCGGAGGGCTATGACAAATTGCCCTAGGGCGCTCCCTTAGCTGCGGAAGCACGTACCCCGGATGGAGCCAATGGCCGCGTCAAGCGCACGGTCTATCCCGAGGTGCCGCCGCGGATTGAGTATGAGATGACGCCGTCGGCGAAGGCGCTCAGGCCTGTATGTTCGACGAGTTGCACCGATGGGCGCAGGAGCATGGCTTTCCGACCTCGACCGGGAGCGCCGCGCAGTCGGCGCCGTCGAGCGATGAGCCCGAGCCGGAAGACCAGCCGCGGAGGGCGGACCGGCGCGCGCGCTGATGACGACAAGGTGAGGATCGCGCGGGGCTGCCGTGATCGCCGTCACTGTCCCAGCCCCTCCCGGTTTGCCACCCAAAACACTATGTTTGACGGTCGCCATCCGGCCCTGAACCAGGACCGGCGCAGCTTTCCGGGTTGTAAGATGCGTTTTCCGCTCGTCTCTGCTTCAATCGCCCCGAAATCCCTGCGTCCGGGTTCCCCACTGGCAATCAGTTGCGCTTCAGGCAAGGATGACACGGAACGCCCAAAGAATCGCACTGCGTCGGAGTGACCATGACCAATCCCGCCACGACCTCCCTGCTCGACCGCGCCAATCTGGACCGCGATGCCGTTCGCCGCGAGGTGGCACGCGGCCTTGAAGGCGCCGACGACGGCGAGCTGTTCCTGGAGTTCGGGCAGACCGAGGCGCTGGTGTTCGACAACGGCCGGCTCAAGCAGGCGACCTACGACACCTCGCAGGGCTTCGGCCTGCGTGCCGTCAAGGACGATGCGGTCGGCTATGCGCATTCCTCCGACGTCTCGATCCCGGCGCTGATCCGCGCGGCCGATGCGGTTGCCGCGGTGCGCGGCGGCTATGCCGGCACGTTCGCCGCGGCGCCGGCCCACACCAATGTCAGGCTGTATGGCGACGAGAACCCGCTCGACGGACCTGCGTTCGAGGCCAAGGTCAAACTGCTCGGCGAGATCGACGCCTATGTCAGGGACAAGGACCCGCGGGTGCGGCAGGTCTCGGCCAGCCTCACCGCGACCTGGCAGGTGGTGGAGATCCTGCGGCCCGACGGCGAGAGCTATCGCGACATCCGCCCGCTGGTGCGCGTCAACATCTCCGTGGTCGCAGGCCAAGGGGACCGCCAGGAGAGCGGCAGCAAGGGTTATGGCGGCCGCGAGGGCTATGCGCGCTTCATCGAGACCAAGGCCTGGCGCGACGCTGCCGACGGCGCGCTGCGCGAGGCGCTGGTCAATCTCGAATCGATGCCGGCGCCTGCCGGCGAGATGGACGTGGTGCTCGGGGCCGGCTGGCCCGGCGTGATGCTGCATGAGGCCGTCGGCCATGGGCTCGAGGGTGACTTCAACCGCAAGCAGACTTCCGCCTTCGCCGGCCTGATGGGCCAGCAGGTCGCAGCCAAGGGCGTCACCGTGGTCGACGACGGCACCATGGCCTCGCGCCGCGGCTCGCTGTCGATCGACGACGAGGGCACGCCGACCAACCGCACCATGCTGATCGAGGACGGCATCCTGGTCGGCTACATGCAGGACCGCCAGAACGCACGCCTGATGGGCATGAAGCCGACCGGCAACGGCCGGCGGCAGAGCTATGCCCACGTGCCGATGCCGCGCATGACCAACACCTACATGCTGGCGGGCGACCGCGACCCGGCCGAGATCATCGCCTCGGTGAAGAACGGCATGTATGCCGCCAATTTCGGCGGCGGCCAGGTCGACATCACCTCGGGCAAATACGTGTTCCAGTGCACCGAGGCCTACAAGATCGAGAACGGCAAGCTCGGCGCGCCGCTGAAGGGCGCCATGCTGATCGGCAACGGGCCGACCGATCTCCACAGGATCACCATGATCGGCAACGATCTTGAGCTGGATACGGGAATCGGCACCTGCGGCAAGAACGGCCAGGGCGTGCCGGTCGGCGTCGGCCAGCCGACGCTCAGGATGGAACGGATTACGGTCGGAGGAACGGGCTAGTGAGCAGCGGAAACGAAGTCGTGGCGGCCAAGCCGACCAGCTGGCGCGGACAGGCCGTACAGCTGGCCGCGATCGTGGCCGTCGTGTTCCTCGCCAAGGGCGCGATCGCCGAGCCGTTCTACGTGCCGTCGGGCTCAATGGAGCCGACGCTGCTGATCGGCGACGCGCTGGTCGCCTCGAAATATCCCTATGGCTACGGCGCGGCGTCGCTGCCGATCCAGATCACGCTGCCGGAGACCGGCCGGGTGTTCGGCGAGACGCCGAAGCGCGGCGACGTCGTCGTGTTCCGCTGGCCGGGCGACCGCTCGCAGGCCTGGGTCAAGCGCGTGGTCGGGCTGCCCGGCGATCGCATCCAGATGCGGCAGGGACAGCTCTTCATCAACGATCATGCTGCGGCGCTGAAGCCCGACGGCACCGGCTTTGCTGAAGACGATCGCGGCGGCGGCGAGGACGCCAATCGCTATGTCGAGACGCTGCCGAACGGTGTCAGCCACGCGATCTTCAAGATCCGCGACAATGGCCGGCTCGACAACACGCCCGAGGTGACGGTGCCGCCCGGCAATCTGTTCGTGCTCGGCGACAACCGGGACAATTCCGCCGACAGCCGCGTGCCGGTGCGCGACGGCGGCGTCGGCCTGTTGCCGATCGACAATCTGATCGGCCGCGCGGACGCGGTGGTCGGCTCCTGGGACATGGGCATCCGCAGCCAGCCGGTCTGGACCTGGCTCTCCGGCTTCCGCCTCGCGCGTTTCTTCACCTCGGTGCAGTGAGTAGGTCAACGTGACCTTCGACGACGTCAGGACCCTGGTGCTGGCGTGGCCGGAGGTCGAGGACGGCACGTCCTACGGAACACCGGCGCTGAAGGTGCGCAAGAAGATGCTGGTGCGGCTCAAGGAGGACGGCGACAGCCTGGTGATGCCGGGCGTGCCGCCGGATGAGCGCGACATGCTGGTCGAGAGCCAGCCCAGGCTCTTCTATTTCACCGATCACTATCGCGATTATCCGACCGTGCTGATCCGCCTGTCGAAAGCCAAACGTGCGACCGTCGAGCCGCTGCTGCGCCGGCACTGGCGCACGCTGGCCTCGAAGAAGGCGGTTCGGGATTACGATGCGACGGCAACGTCGTGACGCAAGACGAATTCCTCGCCGCGGCACTGCGCAACCCAGTCAATCCAGCGATCACAGGCGAGCTTGACCGCCTCGGTCTGCCTGATGCCTGGCTGGTGGCCGGCTGCCTGGTGCAGAGCGTGTGGAACGTGCTGACAACGCGGCCGCTCGATCATGGTATCAGCGACTACGACGTCTTCTATTTCGATTCCGACACGTCATGGGAGGCCGAGGACGCCGTCATCCGCGACCTCACGGCGCGACTCGGCCATCTCGGCGCCGCGATCGAGGTGCGCAACCAGGCCCGCGTCCATCTCTGGTATCCCGGCAAGCACGGCGTGCCCTACCCTGCGCTGTCACGTTCGACCGACGGCATCGATCGCTTCCTCAGCGCGAACGTGCAGGTCGGCATCCGGCGTAGTGCGAGCGGTTACGACGTTTATGCGCCGAGCGGTTTCGACGATGTCGCCGACATGATCGTGCGGCCGAACCGGACCGCGAATTTTTCCGCGGCGAATTACGCCAAGAAGGCAGCGCGATGGAAGACGCTGTGGCCGGAGATCACGGTGATCGCGGCGGAGTAGCCTGTCGTTCCTGCGAACAGGTTCGCAGGGACGACGCTTTGTGTGCGGCCGTTACCGCACCACGCCCGACGTGAACCCCGCCTTGCGGCGCGGCGGCTTGATCTCCTTCTTGAGGAAGCAGTGCGCGTCGCGGCCGGCATAGCCGGGCCGGGCGTAGGTCCAGGCGCGGCACTTGTTGTCAGCGGTGCAGGCGGCCTGGCAGGCCTCGTCGCCGTCGCTGCTCTTCAGTTCGAAATTCTTGTAGTCGCCGCCGAGGCGGTCGATCGAGGTTTCGATGGCGCCGTTGCGCGGTTCGACCACGCCGGCGCCGCGCACCCCGGAGACGCAGCAAACGTCCTGCACCCGCGGCGGCACGCTGTTCTTCAGCCAGCACACCGCGCCGTTGTTGGAATCGGTCGGATAGTTGAAGCTCCAGGCGCGACAGCGGCGGTCGCGCTCGCAGGTCAGCGCGCAATCGGCGGGGTCACCCGACGTCACCGGCGCGTTCAGATAGTCTCCGCCGGGACGGTCGAAATTGGTTTGCGCCAATGCCGGGCGCGTGACGGCAACGGCCGACAAGACCGCGAACATCACCACACACGCCCTAAAGAGGCGGCCTATCCCCATGACATTGCTTTCAAATTCGTACAGCCCCGCGCATCCCGCGGGGCGTCATTTGAACGCCATGAACCTGTACGGCTGATGAACGGCGCGGCAGCGGCGGGTGCGACAACACCGCCGTCCGCACGCGTTCGGGGCGCGGGCCGGGATTAGAAGGCGTATTCCTGATAGGCCGGTTCCACGGAGCCCTTCCAGGGCCCGTTGAACTTCTCCAGCATCTCCTCGGCCGGCGAGCGGCCGGTCTCGATGATGCGCTCAAGCGGTTCGAGGAAGCGGCTCTCGTCGCGTCCGAGATGGTCGATCCGGCCGCGCCGGCGCAATCCGGCATGCGACAGGACCAGGCACTCCTTGGCGATCTCGAACAGATAGCGGTCCTTGATCCGTGCCTTGAAGCCGAAGCGCGGCACGTCATCGCGCAGCGCCTGCCGCTCCGCCGCGGTCCAGTGCCGGACGATATCCCAGGCGGCATCGAGGCTGTCATTATCGTAGAGCAGCCCGACCCAGAACGCCGGCAGCGCCGGCAGCCGGCCCCACGGCACGCCGTCGGCGCCGCGCATTTCGAGATAACGCTTCAGCCGCACCTCGGGGAAGATCGTCGAGAGGTGGTTGGCCCAGTCCGACAGCGTCGGCCGCTCGCCGGGGAGAATCTTGTTGTTGCCGGCGAAGAAATCGCGGAACGACGAGCCGGAGACGTCGATATATTCCTCGCCGCGCTTGACGAAATACATCGGCACGTCGAGCGCGTAATCGACATAGCGCTCGAACCCCATGCCGTCCTCGAACGCGAACGGAATCATGCCCGAGCGCGCATTGTCGGTGTCGCGCCAGATTTCGGAGCGGAACGACAGGAAGCCGTTCGGTTTGCCTTCGGTGAACGGCGAATTGGCGAACAGAGCGGTCGCGATCGGCTGCAACGCCAGCGACACCCGCAGCTTCTTCACCATGTCGGCTTCGGAGGAGAAGTCGAGATTGGTCTGCACCGTGCAGGTCCGGAACATCATGTCGAGGCCGTATTGGCCGACCTTCGGCATGTAGTTGCGCATGATCTTGTAGCGGCCCTTCGGCATCACCGGGATCTGCGCGCGCGACCAGGACGGCGTCATGCCGAGGCCGAGGAAGCCGATGCCGAGCGGGGTTGCGACCTCCCGCACCTGCGCCAGATGTGCCATCAACTCCGACTGCGTCTGGTGCACGGTCTCGACCGGCGCGCCCGACAATTCGAACTGCCCGCCCGGCTCGAGCGAAATCGCGCCGCCGCCGGTGACGTCATAAAGCCCGATGATGTTGCCGCGCTCCACGATCGGCTCCCAGCCGAGCAGGAGCTTCATGCCCTCGAGCAACGCGCCGATACCCTTGACGCCCTCATAGGGCACGGGCTGGTGGCCCTCGAGCGTGAACGGGGTCTTCTCGTGCTCGGTGCCGATCCGGAATTCGGACTCGGGCTTCACGCCGGCTTCAATCCACGCCACGAGTTCGTCGCGCGACTGCAGCGGCGTCATGTCGATCTGGTCACGCGCCATAAAAAATCCAACTCAAGGGCGCTTCGATCGAAGGCGCGCGGTGGCAGGGACATCCGCGGGCCATGCCGGCCGCGGATGATGGGATCAGGACTATCATCGGGCGGGCACGCCGTCTCGCGCGGGTGCGGCCTTGGTATCGCTCTTTGCATCGGTCTCGCCGCAGGAGCAGCCGAGACGGTCGAGCAGACCGCACAGCCGTTCGGCGTCGGCGTCGGACAATTTCGAGCCGACATGCTTGTCGATCGCCGCCGAATAGGCGTTCCACATCTTCTTCTGCAGCTCGCGCCCGGCCTCGGTGATCTCGACGAACTGGCCGCGCTTGTCGATCTTGCATTCGCGCCGGGCGGCGAGCCCCTCGTCGACCAGCTTGTCGATCAGCCGCGAGGTCGAATATTGCGGGATCAGCATCTGCCGCTCGAGCTCGACCGGGCGCAGCTCGCCGGACGGCGCGCGCGACAGCTCGAGCAGGGCGTCATACCAGGCGAGCGGCGGAAAGCCGGCCTTCTTCAGATCCTGCTCGACGCAGTCCAGCACCCGGCTCGGCACCCGCATCAGGCGGATCCAGGCGGCCGTCGCCTCGCTCGATAGCTTGCGTTTCATCGTCTGGCCCTAAGTTCCCGGAACCCAGTGTACCGCACTGAATGCATCTGCATCAATCTTGACTAATTCATGCAGGCGCATGTAGGCAATCCCTCTCCGGACGCCAAGAACAAGGGAAGGAATACCCCCATGAAGCTTTATTACTCCCCCGGTGCCTGCTCCCTCTCCCCCCACATCGCCCTGCTTGAAGCCGGCCTGCCCTATGACCTGGTCAAGGTCGATCTTCGGGCCAAGAAGCTCGAAAACGGCGACGATTTCCTGCAAGTGAACCCCAAGGGCCAGGTGCCGGCGCTGGCGCTGGATACCGGCGAGATGGTCACCGAAGGCCCGATCATCATCCAGATGATCGCCGACAAGGTCGCCGACAAGAAGCTGGCGCCCGCCCGGGATTCCAACGAACGCTACAAGCTGCTCGAATGGCTGAACTACATCACGACCGAGCTGCACAAGAATCTCGGCCCGATGTTCTCGCCGGTGCTCGCCGACGACGCCAAGGCGTTTTTCAAGGACCGCGCCATGGGCAAGTTCAAATATGTCGACAGCCAGCTCGCCGGCCGCGAATATCTGATGGGCAGCCAGTTCACGGTCGCCGACGGCTACCTCTTCACCATGATCATGTGGGCGCAAGACCGGCTCGGCTTCGATCTCTCCGGCCTGCCGAACGTGACGGCCTACAAGGCCCGCGTCGCGGCGCGCCCGAAGGTGCAGGAAGCGCTGAAGAAGGAAGGCCTGCTGAAAGCGGCCTGAGCTCTCGAAGCTGCTTCATCGGACGTGAAAGGGCCGGATAGCATCCGGCCCTTTTGTTTGGGCCGCCCGATCGGGTCAGCCCCAAATCTGCAATTTTCAGCAGTTTGTCCGCTTCCACGTAAGCGCGCCTTCGCTATCCCGCGAATACCGCAGCCGGGATTCGGCAACCATTTGCCCGATCGGACGTAGCCGGATTGCTGCCTCATCCAGCGGGAGATGCGCATGAGTAGCTCTCTATCCAGCAACGCCGCCGACCGGATGGTCGAGGTCCTGGCGGGCTCGACGGCGCTGCTGGCAAATTCCAGCGACGGACTCTCCGACCTGCCACTCCCGGTGACATCTGTGCTGCCTGACGACGGCACGGCCGATACGGCTGCCGGCCCGCCGGCCCACAGCCTGATCGATCCGGTACCGGCGGCAAATGCGCTGGACGGCGCGACGTCCCTGCTCGGCGACGGCGCCGCAGCCGCGGCCGGTTCCGACCTGCCCCTGGTCGGGAGCTTGCTGAACACGAGCGAGCTGCCGGTGATCGGCATTGTGTTGAACGCCGCATTGCCCGTCGAGCCGGATTCGACAGCGCTCGCAGCATCGGGCGGAGCGCTGCAACCGGTGCTCGACACCGCCACGACCGCGGTTCAAGGCGGCGTCCATTCCTCAGCCGGTGTCCTGTCCCAGGCGACCGCACTGCCCGACATGCTTCATGGCCTCACCAATCTCGGACAGGCGATCGATCTCGGCAACATCAGCACCATCGGGACCAGCAATGGCGGCCATGCCAATCTGGTCGCCGACATTCTGGTCGTGCCGGGACAAATCCTTGCCGGCAATCTCGGCGAGACGGTCGCGCATCTCGGCGCCGATATCAGCGGCGTGATTCATGCCGTCTCGGGGCTGGTTGATACGGCAGTCTCCGATGTCAGCGGTCTGCTGAGCCCGGTCACCGGACTGGTCAGCCAGCTGACGCACGGCTTGCTCGATGGCGGCCTGCTCAATCTCGGCGGCGACACCGCAGGCAACGGACCGCTCGGCGGCTTGCTTGGCGGCCTCATTGGCTCCGGCAGCGGCCATTTGGCCGGCGTCACGATCGGCCCGCATCTGCTCGACCTCGGCGCTCTCACCGGCACGCACGAGCTCAACATTCCGAGTCTCAACATTCCGAGTCTCGGCGGCGTCGGCGCCGACGGGTTGGCCGGCAATCTGCTCGGCAGTCTCAACCTCAGTCTGCTCGGCGACAGCAGCGCCGCCGGACACGCCGCGAGCGCGCCGGCCTCCACACCGGTCGATCTCGGCACGATCGGGCATGACCTGCTCTCGCCGCTCACACATGGTCACGGCATCCTTGATGCGCACGGCACACACATCCTCTGAGATTGCCGCAAATCGGCGGATGCGCGCGATCGCCGCGCTTCCGCAACTCCCTCTCCATGTCCATTGGGCATCACAGGCTTGAACATCCGCGGGGCGCGATGATCGGTCAGGGCAAACGCTTCTCCTCACTGCCGGTTGAAATCCGGGATGCGATCACGGCCGTGCGCGGCGCGCTGGTTGCCGTGGCGATGGCGAGCGGCCTCGTCAATCTGTTGATGCTGGTCGGCCCGGTGTTCATGCTGCAGACCTATGACCGCGTGCTGCCGAGCCGCAGCATCCCAACCCTGGTCGGCCTGCTCGTGATCGCGCTGGTGCTGCTCGTCGTGCAGGCCGGCGTCGATGTGCTGCGCAGCCGGCTGTTGGCGCGCATCGCCGAAATCTTCGACGAGAGCATTCGCGGCGCCGTGTTCGACAGCGTGCAGCATGCTTCGCTGAGCCGGCCGAACGGCGACGGCCTGCAGATCATGCGCGACCTCGACAGCATTCGAGGCTTCATCGCCGGCAGCGGCCTGGTCGCGATCTTCGACCTGCCATGGACCCCGCTCTACATCATCGTCTGCACGCTGTTTCATCCGCTGATGGGGCTCGCAGTCGCCGGCGGCGCGATCGCGCTGGCACTGATCACGGTCGCCGCCGAGCTGTTCACGCGCGCGCCGACGCGCGCGCTGGTCGCGCTCGCCTCGTCGCGGCGGCAGATGGCGGAGACCGCATTCTACCACGCGCCCGTGGTGCACGCGCTCGGCATGCAGCAGCGGATGGCCGAGCTGTGGTCGGACCGCACGCAGGCCTATCTCAACATGCAGCGCGTGACCTCCGATTTGACCGGCACGTTCGGCAGCGCCTCGCGCTTCCTGCGCATGATCCTGCAATCCGGCGTGCTGGCACTCGGCGCCTGGCTCGTTATCAATCAGCAGGCCACCGCCGGCGTGATGCTGGCCGCAACCATTCTCTCGATCCGCGCGCTGGCGCCGATCGAGCTTGCGATCGCCAATTGGCGCAGCTTCATCGCGGTCCGCGCCAGCGTCGGCCAGCTTGCCGAAGCCCTGGCGGCGGTGCCGTCGCGGTCGGCGTTCACGCCTTTGCCCGCGCCGAAGAACGAGGTCCGTGTCACCTCGATCAGCCTGACCGCACCGGCCTCCGATGCCGTGGTGCTGCACGAGGTGAGCTTTGCACTGCGCGCCGGCAATGCGGTCGCGGTGGTCGGCCCCAGCGGCTCCGGCAAGTCGACCCTGGCGCGCGCGCTGGTCGGCATCGGCGCACCGGTGCGTGGAGTGATCCGGATCGACGGCGCGACGCTGGCGCAATGGGATCCGCTCGCGCTGGGCCCGTCGATCGGCTACCTGCCGCAGGACGTCGCATTGTTCCGCGGGACCGTCGCCGAGAACATCTCCCGCTTCGCAGCTAGCCCGGACGCCGGCAGGTTGCTGGCCGCCGCGCGCGAGGCCGGCGTACACGAGCTGATCCTCCGGCTGCCTGACGGTTATGAGACCGAGGTCGGCGACGGCGGCCTGATGCTGTCGGGCGGCCAGCGGCAGCGCATTGCGCTGGCCCGCGCGCTCTATGGCGATCCGTTCCTGGTGGTGCTCGACGAGCCGAACTCGAATCTGGACTCCGAGGGCGAGCGCGCGCTGATCCATGCTATCGCGCGCGTCCGTGCTCGCGGCGGCATCGTGGTCGTGATCGCGCATCGGCCCGCGGTGCTGCAGGCGGTCGATCACATGCTGGTGCTGAACGAAGGACGCATGCAGGCGTTCGGCACCACGGCTGCAGTGCTGCCGCTGCTGGTGCCGAAGGCTGCGCAGCCGGCACCGGCGCGCCGCAAGCGCAAGAAGGACGCGGAGCCCCGGCAAAATGCCTAGCGCCCGGCAATCGGTCCATCACCACATCCTGGCGGTCGCGATGGCCGCGGCGTTCCTCGTCGCCAGCATCGGCATCATGGGCGCGGCCACCAGGATGTCGGGCGCGATCATCTCGCAGGGATCGCTGGTGGTCGAATCCAGCGTCAAGAAGGTGCAGCACCCCTCCGGCGGTGTCGCCAAGAAGCTGCTGGTCGAGGACGGCGCCCGCGTCGCCAAGGACGATTTGCTGATCCTGATGGACGAGACGGTGGCACAAGCCAACCTCACCGCCGTGACCAAGAGCCTGTGGGAGCTCGAGGCGCGCCGCGCGCGGCTACAGGCCGAACGCGACGGTGACGCCGAGATCGTATTTCCCGACAGCGTGGCATCGCTCAGCGACCCCGCGGCGCAGGCCGTCGTCTCGGGCGAGCGTCGGTTCTTCCAGCTGCGCAAGGACGCCAATGACGGGCAGAAGCAGCAGTTGAAGGAGCAGATCGCGCAGCTCAAGGAGCAGATCGGCGGCATGCAGGACCAGTTGAGCGCCAAGAAGCAGGAAGCCGATTTGATCGCCAACGAGCTGACCGGCGTGCAGCAGCTCTGGGAACAGCGCCTAGTCTCGCTGTCTCGTCTAAGCGCGCTGCAGCGCGATTCGGCGCGGCTGCTCGGCGAGCGCGGCCAGCTCACCGCATCGATCGCGCAGGCCAAGGGCAAGATCTCGGAGACCGAGCTGAAGATCCTGCAGGTCGATCAGGATTTCCGCTCCGGCGTCGCCAAGGAGCTCGCCGACATCAGGGCCAAATATGCCGACGCGATCGAGAAGCAGGTCACCGCGAAGGACCAGACCGAGAAGCTCGAGATCCGCGCGCCGCAGGCCGGCGTCGTGCACGATCTCACCATCCACACCCAGGGCGGCGTCATCGCGGCCGGCGAAACGATCATGACCATCGTGCCCGACCAGGACAATCTGATCGTGGAAACTCATGTTGCACCGCAGGATATCGATCAGGTCAAGCTCGGCGCATCCGCGGTGCTGCGCTTCACCAATTTCAACCAGCGCACCACGCCGGAGATCGAGGGCGAGGTCAGCCGGATCGGCGCCGATGTGTCGCGGGACGACAAGACGACCCCGACCTACTTCCTTGTCCGCATTGCGATTCCAGCGCCGGAGCTGAACAAGCTCGCGACCGCGCATCTGCTGCCGGGCATGCCGCTCGAGGTGTTCATCCCGACCAGCGAGCGCACGGTGCTGTCGTATCTGATGAAGCCGCTGGCGGACCAGGTGCACCGCGCCTTCAGGGAGAAATGAGCGGTGCAAACTTTCGGCGCGCCGTGGATCAAATCAAATTTAATCCGCATTCTACCGGTTAAGACTAAGTCGGCGTACTTCCGGCTGAGGGCGTTGCCGTCCTTGTTCGTGCGATCCAACTGACCGACTATGACCTGCGGCGCGCCCTCGGCTCCAACTGGTCTGAAAATGTGACGATCGTCTCCACGCTTTTATTGACCAGCACGCTCGTCGGGCTGGCAACCAGTTTGTACTTTCGGGTTTGGACATTGATGCTGGTGTCGCCGCTGATCGCGGTGCTCGCGGCAATCGTGCTCCAGTCCGACGGCTATGCATTTGCCACCGGCGCCCCGATCCTGGTCGCCTGCCTCGCATTCAGCCAGATCGCCTATCTCGCCGGCGCCTTGCTGTTGCCGGACAATGACGGCTCAATGGCGGAAGAAATCGACGGCGTTCCACGCCGCGGCCGCGAGCACAAGATCAACGGCCAGAACCAGTAGTGCAAGGCCTGTCCATGACGGGCCCTTGCCGCGCAGTCGCAGCGGATTCCATCGTCGCGGCGCCGGCCACGAACGCTTGCCCGCGGTTTCAGTGACCCCATGCTTGAGCACAACACCCATTTGCACGACACCCGAGCCTGATCGTCTCTGGCGATCAACCAGCAAGAGTGATGCCAGCAGCGTGGTGCCAGTTGGGAGCAGGCGTGGCGGGACTTTGACCGCCGTGACCGTCGCACAACAGGATCAAGTCGGATCGATGACCGGCTTGATCCTGTACGATGTGTCCCGGAGAGAGACGGCGCTTACGCCGCCTGCTTCTTCGGCGGGAAGCGGCCGTAGAAGGTTTCGCCCTTGGCGGCCATCTCCTCGAGCAGCTTCGGCGGCGTGAAGCGCGAGCCGTATTTCTTCTCGAAGGCGTGGCAGAGCGCGACGAAGTTCTTCGTGCCCATGAAGTCAATGTAGGACAGCGCCCCGCCAGTGAACGGCGCGAAGCCGAAGCCGAGGATCGAGCCGACATCGGCCTCGCGCACGTCGGTGATGACGTGATCCTCGACGGTGCGCGCGGCTTCCACCGCCTGCACCACCAGGAAGCGCTGCTTCAACTCCTCGACGCTGAGCGTATCCGGATCGAGCTGCTTCGGCTGCAGATCGGCGAGCCCCGGCCACAGGCTCTTCTGACCCTTGCCCTTCTCGGGATAGTCGTAGAAGCCCTTGCCGTTCTTGCGGCCGAAGCGGCCCTGCTTCTCGACCATCTCGACGATCAGCTTCTTCTGCGCCTGGTCGATCGCGTTGGGACCGAGATCGGCCTCGGTCGCCTTGGTGATCTTGAGGCCGAGATCGAGCGCGACCTCGTCCTGCAGCGACAGCGGCCCAACTGGCATGCCGGCCATCCTGGCGGTGTTCTCGATCATCGCCGGCGGCACGCCTTCGAGCAGCATCTCGTTGCCCTCGGAGATATAACGCATCACGCAGCGGTTGGCGAAGAAGCCGCGGCTATCGTTGACCACGATGGGCGTCTTACCAATCGCGCGGACATAGTCGAGCGCGGTCGCCAGCGCGACATCGCCGGTGTTCTTGCCGAGGATGATCTCGACCAGCATCATCTTCTCGACCGGCGAGAAGAAGTGGATGCCGATGAACTTGCCCTGGTCCTTGAACTCCTCGGCCAGCGAGTTGATCGGCAAGGTCGAGGTGTTGGAGGCGAAGATCGCACCCGGCTTCAGCAGCGGCTGCGCCTTGGCATAGGTGTCGGCCTTGACCTTGCGGTCCTCGAACACCGCCTCGATGACAAGGTCGCAGTCCGAGATCACGTTGTAGTCTGATGTCGCCGAGATCCGCGCCAGGATGGCGTCGGCCGCCTCCTGCTTCATCCGACCCTTCGCGATCAGCCCGTCGACAACGGTCTTGGCGTGGCCCTTGCCCTTGTCGGCGCTCTCCTGGTCGCGATCGACCAGCACGACGTCGATGCCGGCCTGCGCCGAGACATAACCGACGCTGGCGCCCATGAAGCCGGCGCCGATCACGGCAAGCTTCTTGACCTTGGTCGGCGGCACGCCGGCCGGGCGGCGGGCGCCCTTGTTCAGCTCCTGCATCGACAGGAACAGCGAGCGGATCATCGCCGCCGCTTCCTTCGAGCGCAGCACTTTGGCGAAGTAGCGCGACTCGACGCGCAGCGCAGCGTCGATCGGCAGCTGCAGGCCCTCATAGACGCAGCTCATGATGGCGCGCGCGGCCGGATAATTGTCGTAGGTCTCGCGACGATAGATCGCGTTTCCGGCCGGGAACATCTGCATGCCGGCCTTCGAGAAAACGGGGCCGCCGGGCAGCTTGAAGCCCTTCTCGTCCCACGGCGCGACGGCCTTGCCGCCACCCTTGATCCAGTCCTTCGCCGCCTTGATCAGATCGGCCGCGGGCACCACGGCGTGAATCAGATTGAGCGCCTTCGCGCGGGTGAGATTGACGGCCTCGCCCTTGAGCAGCAGTTGCATCGCATCAGCCGGCTGCACGAGACGCGGCACGCGCTGGGTACCGCCGGCGCCGGGGAACAGGCCGACCTTCATCTCGGGCAGGCCGAGCCGGGTCTTCGGGTTTTCGGCCGCGACGCGGTAGTGGCAGGCCAGCGTGATCTCGAAGCCGCCGCCAAGCGCAAGCCCGTTGATCGCGGCGACCCACGGCTTGCCCGAGGTCTCGATCGCGCGGAACGACAGCGACATCTGGCGGCTCTGCTCGAACAGCATCTGGTTCGCGGCTTCCTCGCCCTTCTCCTTGAAGAGCTGTGCGTAAGCGCGGTTCATGCCCTCGAGCATGGAGAGGTCGGCCCCGGCGCAGAACGCCTCCTTCGCCGAGGTGATCACGACGCCCTTGATCGCGGGATCGCTGGTGGTCTGCTTGATGATCTCGCCGATCTCCTGGGTGGAGACCTCGTCGAACACGTTCATCGAACGGCCCGGGATGTCCCAGGTGACGAGAGCAATGCCGTCGGCGTCGACGTCGAACTTGAAATTCTTGTAAGCCATGTTGCTCGCTCCCCTCGCCTCAGACGCGCTCGATGATGGTGGCGGTGCCCATGCCGCCGCCGATGCACAGCGTGACCAGCGCCGTCTCCTTGTTGGTGCGCTCGAGCTCGTCGAGCACGGTGCCGAGGATCATCGCGCCGGTCGCCCCGAGCGGATGGCCGAGCGCGATCGCGCCGCCGTTGACGTTGATCTTGGCATTGTCGATGTCGAAGGCCTGGATGTAGCGCAGCACCACCGAGGCGAACGCCTCGTTGAGCTCGAACAGGTCGATGTCCGACTTCTTCATGCCGGAGCGCTCGAACAGCTTTTCGGTGACGTCGACGGGGCCGGTCAGCATCATCGCGGGCTCCGAGCCGATATTGGCGAAGGCACGGATCTTCGCCCGCGGCTTCAGGCCATGCTTCGCTCCTGCCTCCTTGCTGCCGAGCAGCACGGCGCCGGCGCCGTCGACGATGCCGGAGGAGTTGCCCGCGTGATGCACGTAATTGACCTTCTCGACCTCCGGATGCGACTGGATCGCCACGGCGTCGAAGCCGGCCATCGCGGCCATCGCCGCGAATGACGGTTGCAGCTGCGCCAGCGACTGCATCGTCGTGGTCGGGCGCATATGCTCGTCCTTGGCAAGGATGGTCAGGCCGTTGATGTCCTTGACCGGCACCACCGACTTGTTGAACCGGCCCTCGTCCCAGGACTTCGCCGCGCGCTGCTGGCTCTGCACCGCATAGGCGTCGACGTCGTCGCGCGAGAAGCCGTATTTGGTCGCGATCAGATCGGCCGAGATGCCCTGCGGCATGAAATAGGCGGGCACCGCCATCGAGGGATCCATCGGCCAGGCGCCGCCGGACGCGCCGATGCCGACGCGGCTCATCGATTCCGCGCCGCCGCCGATCACGAGCTCATGCTGGCCGGCCATGATCTGGGCCGCGGCGAAGTTCACGGCATCGAGGCCGGAGGCGCAGAAGCGGCTGATCTGCACGCCCGGCACCTTCTCGCCGAGGCCGGCGTTCAGCGCCGCGAAACGGGCGATGTCGGACCCGGCCTCGCCGACTGGATCGACCACGCCGAGCACCACGTCGTCGACGGAATCCTCAGGCAGATTGTTGCGCTCCTTGAGCGCCTTCAGCGGCACCGTGGCGAGCGCCAGCGCGGTGACCTCGTGGAGCGCGCCATCGGCCTTGCCGCGGCCGCGCGGGGTACGAACGTGATCGTAGATGTATGCCTCAGGCATGACGCCCTCCTTGATATGAGGATCATAATATATACGGAAGGAAGCGCCGCCGCAGCACTGCGGCGGCAATTATTCAGAACGCTTCCGCGGCCAGTTCCATCGTGGTGGCGCTGCCGCTCTGGATCCTGGCCAGATGCACGGCGGTCTCCGGCAGCAGCCGCTCCATGAAGAAGCGGCCGGTGACGAGCTTGGTGTTGAGGTAAGGCGTGGCGCCGGCCGCAGCCTTGTCCTGCGCGACCTTGGCCATCTTCGCCCACATGTAGCCGAGCGCGACCAGGCCGAACAATTTCATGTAATCGGTCGCGGCCGCGCCGGCATTGTCGGGCTTGGTCAGCGCGTTCTGCATCAGCCAGCCGGTGGCCTGCTGCAGATGGCCGAGAGCGGCCGAAAGCGGGGTCACGAACGGCTTCATCGCCTCGTCGCCACCATGCTCCTTGGCAAAGGCGCCGACCTCACCGAAGAACGCCATCACGGCGCGGCCGCCGTCGCGCGGCAGCTTGCGGCCGACCAGGTCGAGCGCCTGGATGCCGTTGGCGCCCTCATAGATCATCGCGATGCGGGCATCGCGGACGAACTGCTCCATGCCGTGCTCGGCGATATAGCCGTGGCCGCCGAACATCTGCTGCGCGGAGACCGTGTTGGCAAAGCCGGTGTCGGTCAGGACACCCTTCAGCACCGGCGTCATCAGGCCCATGTGGTCGTCGGCGGCCTGACGATCCTTCGGGTCGTTGGAACGGTGCGCGACGTCGCTCTTCAGTGCGGTCCACACCACCATGGCGCGCGCCGCCTCGTTGAAGGCGCGGATGGTGAGCAGCGTGCGGCGCACGTCGGGATGCACGATGATCGGATCCGCGGGCTTGTCGGCCTCCTTGACGCCGGTCAGCGAGCGGCCCTGCAGGCGCTCGCGGGCATAGGCGACCGCGTTCTGATAGGCGACCTCGGACTGCGCGAGGCCCTGCACGGCGACGCCGAGGCGGGCCTCGTTCATCATCACGAACATGCCTTGCATGCCCTTGTTCTCTTCGCCGATCAGCCAGCCGGTGGCGTTGTCGTAGTTCATCACACAGGTGGAATTGCCGTGGATGCCCATCTTGTGCTCGATCGAGCCGCAGGTGACGCCGTTGCGCTGGCCGAGCGAGCCGTCGGCGTTGACCAGCACCTTGGGAACGACGAACAGCGAGACGCCCTTGATGCCGGCCGGCGCGCCTTCGATCCGCGCCAGCACGAGATGGATGATGTTCTCGGCAAGGTCATGCTCGCCGGCGGAGATGAAGATCTTGGTGCCCGTGATCTTGAAGCTGCCGTCCGGCTGACGCACGGCCTTGGTGCGAAGCAGGCCGAGATCGGTGCCGCATTGCGGCTCGGTCAGGTTCATGGTGCCGGTCCACTCGCCCGCAACCATCTTCGGCACATAGGTCTTCTTCTGCTCGGGCGTGCCGTGCACCAGCAGCGCCGCGGTCGCGCCCATGGTCAGGCCGCCATACATCGAGAACGCCATGTTGGCGGAGATCTGGAATTCGTTGACCGCCTGCGACAGCGTCACCGGCAAGCCTTGGCCACCGAATTCGGTCGGCGCCGAGAGGCCGAGCCAGCCACCCTCGGCGACCTGCTTGTAGGCGTCCTTGAAGCCCTTCGGCGTGGTGACGCTGCCGTCGTCATTGCGCTTGCAGCCTTCGAGATCGCCGGTGCGGTTGAGCGGTTGCAGCACCTCTTCGCTGAGCTTGGCGGCCTCGCCGAGGATCGCCTCGCGCACGTCGGCCGACGCGTCGGTGAAGCCGGGAAGATTGCCGTAGCGGTCGATCTGGAAAACGTCGTTGAGCAGGAAGCTGACGTCTTCGACGGGGGCTTTGTAGGTCGGCATGCTGATCTCCCGGCTGGCTCGTGGCCGCATGTGCGGCCGATGCTGCGCAGCTTGTCCTTGGGTTTGTTGGAACGGACCTTATCCGGTTCCGGAGGTCCGCGGCAGGTGCTAGCGAGACTGTGATTGCGACGTTGCGCCGCTCTGATTCATCAACTCCTCGCCCATCATGCGATGCAGCAGGTTGATCGCCTTGAGCGGGCGCACCATCACCTTGAAATGCGTGATCCGGCCGTCACCGTCGAAGGTGATGATGTCGACGCCGTTGAGCTTGATGCCGTCGATCTCGTTCTCGAATTCGAGCACCGCGCCGCTGTCGCTCTTCCATTCGCCCAGATATTTGAAGGTCGGGCCGCCGAGCACCTTGGCGGCGCTGGTCAGGTATTTGAAGGTGATGTCGCGGCCGCGCTGCGGCGTGTGCACGACCGGGCTTTCGAACACCGCGTCGGGATGCAGCAGATCCCACAAAGCGGCGGTGTCGTGGGACTTCATGTAGGCGTACCACTTGTCGAGGCCCGGCTTGCTCATTCGGACGTCTCCTGCGGCTGGGTTGTAGAAGCCTGAACATCGGCTGCGCACGAGAAGGCGGCACGCCGATCATCATATGCATATTGACGCATATGCACAGTAACGCATAAAGTCAAGCGAACTTGTGAATGGTCGATTTGGGAACTCAGATGGAGGTGGGCGTTGGCACTCGGTGACGCAATCCTCGCCTGCCTCACGGAACGTCCGATGACGGGCTACGAGCTCGCCAAGACGTTCGACGCCTCGATCGGCTTCTTCTGGAAGGCCGACCATCAGCAGATCTACCGGGAGCTCTCCCGGCTGCGCGACAAGGGCCATGTCCAGGGCCGCGAGGTGGTGCAGTCGGGCAAGCCCAACAAGCTGGTCTACACGCTGACGGCCGAGGGCCGCGCAGCGCTGAAGCATTGGGCGGCGCGGCCGAGCGTTCCGCCCTCGATCAAGGACGATTTGCTGGTCCGGCTCTATGCGCTCGACTGCGTCGACATCGAGCCGCTGCGCACCGACCTGATGGCGCGGCTGGAACATCACCGCGACCGCTATGAGCGCTACGAGCGCCTGCTCAACAAGCGCTTCCCCGACGGCACCGCGCCTGCGGCCGATGTCGGCAAGATGCTCAGTCTGCGGCTCGGGATGCGCCACGAGCGCGTCGTGGTGGAGTGGTGCGAGGAAGCGCTCGATGCGCTGTCGGCGATGTCCGGCCGCGGCAACGTCACGCCGCTCGCCGACGGCAAGCGCGAGAACAACGGCTAGAAGCAAACTCGTCACGGCTTGCCGTGTTCGTCACGCCAAGCGGAATCCGCTTTGCCTGAAAACGATAGGCCTGTCCTGATCCGGCGCAACAGGTTCCCGGAATCCCTAACTTTAAAGCCCGCCGGCTGCATTCCTTAACCCGTTATTTACCGTGACGGGAAAAAGTCAGCAGCTGAAGCAGACGACCAGCGCAGAATTCGATTGTCTCTTAACGGGAATGCGCGGGGAGGCTGCGGGCGCAGAGTATGGCGCCGGAGTCGGGACCGGACGGAATCATGAATTCGCGCGTATCGTGGAGTGTTGACGGCATCGATCCCTCCGTCCGCGACAGGGCCGAAGCGGCTGCGCGCCGCGCCGGCATGTCGCTGAACGACTGGCTCAATTCGACCGTCGGCGAACCGAGCCCGCCGGATTGGCGCATGGAGCAACGGCAGCCGATGCCGAGCCGGGAGAGCCGCGACGTCGCCGATATCCATCAGCGGCTCGACGCGATCACCCGCCAGATCGAGCAGATTGCAAAGCCGCTGTCGCGCGGCGAAGCCGTGCGCGCCGAGGTGCCGCGCGGCCAGCCCGCGGTGGCGCGACAGCTGAACGACGCGATTTCGCGCCTCGATGCGCGGCTGTCGCAAATCTCGCGGCCGCAGCCGGCGCGCGAGCCGCAGCCCCAGCCGATGCGTGAAGCGCAGATGCAGCGGGAGCCGCAGATGCAGGACCGGCAACTGGAGGAAAGGCTGCGCCAGGCGGAAGCGGTCGAGCGCGCAGCAGCCCAGGTCTACCGCCCCTCGCCGCCGCTAAGCCCGGCGTCGTTCGATTCCGCGATCGCGGAAATCGCCGCGCGCCAGAACGAGCTCGATGGCCCGGCAACGCGGCAGATGCCACAGCGCAGCGCGCCGCCGATGCAGGAGCCGGCCCCGCCGATGGCCGCCTACGCGCCGCCGCTGGCAGCGCCCGCCGGCCCGGACTTCTCCTCGCTCGAGCGTCACCTGCTCAAGATCACGAGCCAGATCGAGGCGCTGCAACGGCCCGACCACATCGAGCAGTCGATCGCGTCGTTCCGCGGCGAGCTCGCGGAAATCCGCCAGGCGATCACCGAGGCGATGCCGCGCCGCGCGATCGAGTCGATCGAGAACGAGATCCGCTCGCTGCACCACCGGATCGACGAGATCCGTCAGGACAGCAACAACGGCCAGGGCCAGGCGATTGCCGGCATCGAGCGCGCGCTGTCGGAGATCCGCGAGGCGCTGCGCACGCTGACGCCCGCCGAGCAGCTCACCGGCTACGACGAGGCGATCCGCAATCTCGGCGCCAAGCTCGACATGATCCTGCGCGCCAACGACGATCCGTCGACGGTGCACCAGCTCGAGAGCGCGATCGCGGCGCTGCGCGCCATCGTCTCCAATGTCGCCTCCAACGACGCGCTGCTGCAGCTCTCCGGGGACGTGCACGCGCTGGCGGCGAAGGTCGACCAGCTGTCGCAGATGTCGCGCGGCGACTCCTACGGCGACGCTTTCGCCGGGATCGAGCAGCGCATCGCGGCGCTGGCCTCGTCGCTGGAAGGCCGCGAGCGGCCGGCCGGCTACGACAACACCGACGCGATCGAGGGCGCCCTGCGCTCGCTGTCGGAGCGGATCGACCGTCTCCAGGTCGGCAATGACAGCTCGTCGGCCTTCACCCATCTCGAACAGCGCGTCTCCTATCTGCTCGAACGCCTTGAATCGGCCGACCAGCGCTCCGGCAATCTCGGCCGGGTCGAGGAGGGGCTGCATGACATCATGCGGCACCTCGAGGCGCAGCACGCCCATCTCGCCTCGCTCGCCGACGCCACCCGCAACACCGTCAACACATCGGCGCCGCAGCCGATGATGGACAGCGGCATCGTCGATCTGGTGAAGCGCGAGCTGTCCGACATCCGCTTCAGCCAGTCGGAAACCGATCGCCGCACCCAGGATTCGCTGGAGACGGTTCACAACACGCTCGGCCATGTCGTCGACCGGCTGGCGATGATCGAGAACGATCTGCGCACGGTGCGCAGCGCGCCGCCGCCGGCTCCGCCCGCCCCCGCGCCGGCCGAGCTGCGGATGGACGCACCGCGGATGGAGATGCCGCGCGCGGCGATGCCGCAGCCGGTCGCACATCCCCAACCTGAATCGTACAGGCCGGACTCGTACCGGCCCGAACTACCCAATCCTGCGCTGGCGCAGGAGCACTTCATGTCCGCGCCGCGCGAATTCCATGCCGCGCAGCCGGTCGAGAGCCCGCCGCCGCCGCTGCCGCCGCGCGCGATCAGCGAGATCCTTGAGCCGCACGCGGCGTCCGCGCGCGCTGTGATCGCACCGGAACTGCCGCCGGATCATCCGCTCGAGCCGGGTACGCGCCCGTCGGGCCGGGTGTCGTCGCCGTCGGAGCGGATCGCGGATTCCGAGCGCGCGATCTCTGATCTTCCTGCGGGCAAGAAGGAGCCGGTCTCGACCTCGAGCTTCATCGCCGCCGCGCGCCGCGCCGCGCAGGCCGCCGCCGCACAGCCCGTCAACGAGAAGGCGGCGCGCGCAGCGAGCAAGGCCGCCGCCAAGGCCAAGGAGAAGGCCGACAAGGCGGCGAAGGCTGCCGCCAAATCCGGCGCCAAGGCCGACGCACCGGCGACCGGCGCGGCGGAGGCCCAGCCGTCGACCATCACCTCCAAGATCCGCTCGCTGCTGGTCGGTGCCAGCGTGGTCGTGATCCTGCTCTCCACTGCCAAGATGGCGATGAACCTGCTCGACAGCAGCTCCGCGCCACAGGCGCCGGCGATCGAGCAGCGCGAGCCGGCGGCGCCCGCCGTGCAGCCGCCCGCCGACATTCCCGTCACCCCTGCGCCGTCGGCGCCCGCCGCGCCGGGCCCATCGATGACCTCGCCGACCCCGCTCGGCCGCCAGTCCAACAACACGCCGGCGCCGAACACGCTCGACGCCGCGCAGGTGACGATCCCTCAGGCCCCTGCGCCGGCACCCGCCGCCGCGCCGGACCCGGCCGTGGCGACGCCCGCGGCCGCCGCCAACGACGTCACCGGCAGCATTCCAACCGCGCCACCGCTCGGCGGCAAGCTCGCAACGATCCAGATTCCGGCGGGCGAAAAGCTGCCCGACGCGATCGGCGGTCCGGCGCTGCGCACGGCCGCGATCAAGGGCGATGCGGCCGCGGCCTATGAAGTCGGCGTCCGCTTTGCCGAGGGCAAGGGCGTGACCGCCAACGTCGACGAGGCCGCCAAATGGTATGGCCGCGCGGCACAGGCCGGTGTGGTGCCCGCGATGTTCCGGCTCGGCACCTTCTACGAGAAGGGCCTCAGCGTGAAGCGCGACTTCGATACCGCACGGCGCTTCTATGTGCAGGCCGCCGAGCGCGGCAACGCCAAGGCGATGCATAACCTCGCCGTGCTCGACGCCGATGGCGGCGGCAAGGGCGCCGACTACAAGAGCGCCGCGCAATGGTTCCGCAAGGCGGCCGATCGCGGCGTCGCCGACAGCCAGGTCAATCTCGGCATCCTCTATGCCCGCGGCATCGGGGTCGAACAGAACCTCGCCGAGTCCTTCAAATGGTTCAGCCTCGCGGCCGCACAGGGCGACGCCGACGCCGGCCACAAGCGCGACGATATTGCCAAGCGGCTCGACCCGCAGTCACTGGCCGCCGCCAAGCTTGCGATCCAGACCTTTACTCCCGAACCGCAGCCGAGCGATGCGGTCAACGTGCCGGCCCCGGCCGGCGGCTGGGACGGCGCCCCCGCGCAGCCTGCGGCGGCGAAGCCGGTCAGGCAGCCGTCGAAGCGGACCGCGGCGCTGGCCGCACCGGCTCATTAAAGCGAGGCTAGCTGCGGCGCCGCTGTCCTGTACCTCCGCCCTCCTGCCGTGTAGACAGGCGCGTAGTCGCGCGCCAATCGCGCCTGCGTTCCGGAGGGTCAGGCTTGTCCGTCGACGATCGTCAGGATGATGGAACGGGCCATCGTTCGTCGCCGACCGGTCCCCGCGTCGCGCCGCCGCGTCAGACGCCGTCTCCATTTGCTGCGCGTCCCAACACTCCGCCTTCGCCGCCTCCACCCGCGCAGGTCAACGCGGCATCGCCGCCGCGCACCTTCCGGTTCTCGCTGTGGTCCGTCGTCATCTTCGTGCTGCTGTTGTCGAGCGTCGCCATTCAGGCCTATCGCGACCTGTCGCGGCCGGGTGCCTGGGATTTTTGGCGCGAGACCTACATCGCGGCGAGCATGACGTCGGCGGTGATATCAGACGTCGACATCGACGGGTCGGGCCGCGGCCGGCGCGCGCTGGCGATCAGCGGCAAGATCGGCTCGGCCAGTGCGAGCTGGTTCCGCGACCGCCTCAGCGAGGCGCGTCTCGCCGCCGGCGATGCCGTGCTGCTGTCGTCGCAGGGCGGCGCGCTGAACCAGGCCGCGATCATGGGCGAGGTCATCCGCACACACGGGCTCGTCACCGCGGTCGCCACCGCAGACGCCTCGGGCAAGCTGCGCCCCGCGGCCTGCGCCAGTGCCTGCGTCCTGGTCTATGCCGGCGGCGCGACCCGCTACGGCATCGCCGGCTCGCGGCTCGGCGTACATCGCTTCACGACCAGCGCACCGGTCAGCGATCCGCTTGCCGAGGCCCAACGCATCCAGGGCATGGTGCTTGGCTACATGACCAAGATGGGCGTCTCTTCCGGGATCGTCGAGGCGATGTCGCAGACCTCGGATATCCGCTGGCTGAGCCCGAAGGAAGCGCTCGCGCTGAACCTGATCACGACGCCGGTCGATCAGCCCTGAGCCGATACAGATGTCATTAATCTGAATTATCAACCACGTGCGCAACCGAGCGGCAACGTGCGGCGAAAAATGCCACCCGGAGCGGAATCTTTAGTCCCTCCTCCCGCCGAATTCGGTTATGCAAGAACGCGGCAATCGACCCGCGTTCGCCTGCGCCTCGCGCGCCGACCGGATTCGTTCAGCCGGAGAATGCCCGACCCGAACGACATCACGCCGTGATGCGGCCTTGCGCCCCAGCATGCGGCGAACCGACAAGAAGCGACGCGCGTGCAGCTCTACCTCCCGATCGCCGACATTCCGGTCAATGTCTTCCTCATCCTGGCGATGGGCGCGGCGGTGGGATTCGTCTCCGGCATGTTCGGGATCGGCGGCGGCTTCCTGATGACGCCGCTCCTGATCTTCGTCGGCATCGCGCCCGCGGTCGCGGTGGCCTCGGTCGCCAGCCACATCGCAGCCTCCTCGTTCTCCGGCGCGATCTCCTATTGGCGCAGGCGCGCGATCGACCCGTTGCTGGCGGCAGTGCTGCTGGTCGGAGGCACACTCGGCACCGCGCTCGGGGTGTGGACCTTCACCTTCCTGCGCTCGCTCGGCCAGCTCGACCTGATGATCGCGCTGTCCTACGTCATCCTGCTGACGACGGTCGGCGGGCTGATGTTCTGGGAAGGCCTGCGCGCGATGCTGCGCGCCCGCGGCGGACGCCCGGTCGCGCTGCGCAAGCCGGGCAGCCATGGCTGGATCCACGGCCTCCCGCTGAAGCTGCGCTTCAAGCGCTCCAAGATCTATCTCTCGGTCATTCCGGTCGTCGTGGTCGGGCTCGTGATCGGCTTCATCGGGGCGGTCATGGGCATCGGCGGCGGCTTCATCCTGGTGCCGCTGATGATCTATGTGCTGCGGGTGCCGACCTCGACCGTGATCGGCACCTCGATGGTGCTGACCCTCGTGACGATGGTGTTCGCCACCATGCTGCACGCGGTGACCAACCATCTGGTCGACGCCGTGCTGGCGCTGATCCTGATGATCGGCGGCGTCACCGGCGCGCAGTTCGGCGCCCGCGCCGGCCAGAAGATCCGCGGCGAGCACCTGCGCCTCCTGCTCGGCCTGCTGGTGCTCGCGGTCGGCATCCGTTTTGCGGTCGAGCTGGTGATCCAGCCGCAGGACCTGTTCAGCATCCGCGAAACCGGCGGAGCGCCGCCATGAGGCTGTGTGCACCACTGGCCATCGCGGGCCTCGTCGCCGCCGGCCTCGCAGCCGTGCCCGCTCGTGCGGAGCGGCTGATCGTGTCGGTCTCCAACCACCGTGTCACGGTGACGCCGAACTATTCCGGCGGCGAGCTCGTGCTGTTCGGCTCGGTCGAGAAGGACGACAAGACGCCGCCCAATCGCGGCAATTACGATCTCGTGGTCACCGTGTCGGGCCCGCGCGCCGACATGGTGACACGGCGCAAGGAGCGCAAATTCGGCATCTGGATCAACACCGACTCGCGGCAATTCCTGCAGGTGCCGGGCTATCTCGCGCTGTTCTCCAATCGCCCGTTCGACCAGATCGCCGCACCGGAGGTGCAGCGGCGGCAGCAGCTCGGGCTCAACAACGTTACGCTGGTGCAGCGGGTCGGGCCGGACTTTGCCGACGTGGTGCCGAACGATCCGTTCCGCAGCGCCTTCGTCCGGCTGCGATCCGAGCACGGCCTGTACCGCGAGGCGACCTCGGCAGTGACGTTCCTGACCCCGACCTTGTTCCGCACCGGCATCCCGCTGCCGGCCGAGGTGCCGATCGGCACCTACAATGTCGAGATCAAGCTGTTTTCCGACGGCGCGGTGGTGACCAAGACCGAGACCGCCTTCGAGATCGTCAAGGTCGGCTTCGAACAGTTCGTCGCCACCACCGCGCGGCAGAACGGCCTGGTCTATGGCTTCGTCACCGCCTTCATGGCGCTGATGACCGGCTGGATGGCCTCGATCGTGTTCCGCAAGGACTAAAGGGCGTAGGTTTGGGTGGAGCGCAGCGCCACCCATCCTACGGTCTCTGCAACGTGCTCTCGAATGCGTCGCCGAGGATGCACGCCCGCAATCCTGGCACGCTCGACCAGCCTGTCGCGCAGGATGATCTCGATGACCTTGAGCCCGACCGCGGCCGGCATCGGATCGGACACATGCGTGAAGCCGCGTTCGTGGCAGCGCTCCTCGATTTCGGCCGATGTCGTCGACATCCGCCCCAAGCAGCAAACCAGGGAATCCTTCGAACGTTTCGAGAAGAAGGTGATCGGCCTTCCGGAGGTCGTCGAGTGCTGCATGATCGCCGGCGACTGGGATTATTCGCTGCGGGTCGTGTCCTCCGACCTCGCAAGCTATCAGTCGTTCATCCTCGACCGCCTGATGCATCCGGACACCGATATCGCGAGCTATCGCACCACCATCATCCTGCGGAAGGTCAAATCGACGACCAGGATCGACAGCTCGCTGTTTCGCAGGGACTAGAGGAGAAACCCGATCCCCATCGCGATCACGCTGAGCGCCATCGCAGCCGTGGAGAGCCAGCCGAGCCAGTACAGCCACCCGCCGATCACGAAGCCTCCCATCACTTCCCTGCGGCGTGCCATGACCATCAGTAGCACCATCACGGGCACGGCGAGCACGCCGTTGACGACTGCGCTCCAGTACAGCGCCGAGATCGGATCGATCGGTGTGAAGTTGAGCGCGATGCCGATGCCGCCCGACAGCGCCAGCACCGAATAGAACGCGATCGCCTCCTTCGGCTTGCGTGCCAGCCCGACCGGCCATCGACGTCCCTCGCTGACCGCATAGGCCGTCGCTCCCGCAAGCACCGGGATCGCCAGCAGGCCAGTGCCAACGATGCCGAGCGCGAAGATCACCTCGGCAAAGGGTCCGGCGATCGGGCGTAACGCCTCGGCGGCCTGCGCCGAGGTCTGGATGTCGGTCTTGCCGGCCACATGCAGCGTGGCCGCGGCAGTGACGATGATCGACAGCGCGATCAGGTTGGAAAATGCCATGCCAGTGATGGTGTCGGCGCGGATGCGCGAGAATTCGCGCTGCGCGCCGTAGTGCCGCTTGATCAGCGGATGCTTGTCGGGATCGACCCGCTGCTCCTCGGCCTCCTGCGAAGCCTGCCAGAAAAACAGATAGGGCGAGATCGTGGTGCCGAGGATCGCGACGATGGTCGTGAAATAGTCCGCGCTCCAGGTGACGCGCGGCAGCACCACGCCGGCCAGCACCTGTGTCCACGACACCTGGGCAAAGGCGAGCGCCGCGACATAGGCGAACAGACTGAGCGTCAGCCATTTCAGGACGCCGACGTAGCGGTGGTAATTCATGAATATCTGAGCGACCACCGACGTCACGCCGAACAGCACGACATAGAGGATGGCCGGACCGCCGATCAGTAACCTGGTTGCGTCCGCCATCGCCGACAGGTCGGCGGCGATGTTGACGGTGTTGGCGATGAACAGCAGCGTCACCACCATAGCGAGGAGCCAGCCGGGATAGTGCCTGCAGACATTGCCCGCAATTCCGTGCCCGCTGACACGGCCGAGCCGCGCCGAAATCTCCTGGATCGCGCTCATCAGCGGGAAGGTCAGCAGCATGGTCCAGCCGATGCCATAGCCGAGCTGCGCGCCGGCCTGGCTGTAGGTGCCGATACCGGACGGGTCGTCATCGGAGGCCCCGGTGATCAGGCCGGGGCCGAGCGCCTTGAAGATGCGGCTGAAGCTGGACGGCTGGCGCCGAGGCTTTTCCGCCGGCGCATCGTCATCTTGGTCGTGGTGCGAGATCGTCCCTTGCCGCGTCATGTCCCAGTTCCAGCGTCTGACAACGAGCCGGATACCGCCTGGTTCCTGCGGCGAAACCCAAGCCTCTATGGCCGTGGCGACCCCGACTTGAAGGAGGCGCTGGGGACAGCCGCGGCGGGGCGGGTCACCAGATAGATGCCGAGCGCGACCGGAACGATGCCGAGCAGATCGCGGAATTCGACATGCTCGCCGAGCACGAGGTAGGCGAACAGCATGCCGAGCGGCGGCATCAGGAAGTGATAGGCGCTGGCAGCGGTGGCGCCGCACACCTTCAGCAGATGAAACCAGATCACGTAGCCGAGGATCGAGCCGCCGAGCACCAGGAAGGCGAAGGCGCCGGCGAGCCGGGCGCTCGGCACGATGTCACCTACGCTGGAAAACGCGAAGGCGAACGGCATCACCGCAAGGCCCCCGGCAATGTTCTGGATGCCGTTGCCGATCCACAAATTGCCCTTGGGCGCGAGCAGCTTGAACAGGATAGTGCCCGCGACGATCGAGGCGAGCGAAGCCAGCGTGAACAGGACGCCGTGCGGACTGTCTGATCCGATCGACATGCGATGCCAGACGATGAAGGCGACGCCGGCGATTCCGAGCAGCAGGCCGGCGACCTTGCGCCAGGTCAGCGCCTCGCCGAGTAACAGCGCCGCCAGCACCGCGGTGAACACCGGATTGGCCGACACGATCAGCGTGCCGAGACCGGCAGAGACCGTCTTCAGACCAGTGTAGCCGAGACCGAGATAGAGCGCGTTGTTGGCGACGCCGAGCACGGCGAACACGACGGCATCGCGCCACGTCAGATCCCATGCGTCCCGGCGCAGCAGCGAGACCGCCAAGATCAGGATGCCGGCCAGCGAAAATCGCGCGGCGAGCAGGATCAGCGGCGGGCAATCGGTGACGCCGACCTTGCCGGCGACGAAGGCGAAGCTCCAGAGCAGGCAGAACAGCGCGATCAGCAGCGGCAGGGTGTTGAAGCGGACGCGAGGGACGGCGATCGAAGATGCGGCGGACATGGATTTCTCCTGGAATTTCTCCATCGCCCATGATCTAGGCCGTCGCGTTGATATTTGGAAATTAAATGATAGACTGGCTTCCAGTGGATTTATGAATGGAGCCTGCGATGCTCGACCTGGAGCTGTTGCGCAGTTTCGTCTCGGTGGTCGATGCCGGCGGCTTCACCCGCGCCGGTGAGCGCGTCCACCGCACGCAATCGACGGTGAGCCAGCAGATCAAGCGCCTGGAGGAGGACGTCGGCCAGCCGCTGTTGATCCGCAGCGGCAAGGACGTCACCCCGACCGAGGCCGGCGAACGGCTGTTGACCTATGCGCGGCGACTGCTGTCGCTCGCGGAGGAGGCCCGCGACGTGCTCTCGCGCCCCGGCAGCGAGGGCGCGATCCGGATCGGCATCACCGAGGACTTTGCCGCCTACCGCTTGACGAGACTGCTTGCGACGTTCGCGCGCAGCCATCCGAATTTGCGGCTCGACGTGCGCTCCGGCCAGAGCCTGTATCTCTACCGCGATCTCGAGCGCGGCGATCTCGATCTGGCGCTGATCAAGCGCGCTGCCAGCGAGAAAGCCGGCATCGCGGTGTGGCCGGAACGCGTGCATTGGGTCACCAGCAAGAGCCATCCGCGCGACACCACGGCCGGCTCGGTGCCGCTGATCGGCTTCGGCTCGGGCTGCCTGTACCGCGCCCACGCCATCCATGCGCTAGAGCGCGCCGGCCGCAACTGGCACATGGCCTACACCTCCTCCAGCCTGGCCGGCATCCAGGCCGCGGTCGCTGCGGGGCTGGGCTTGAGCATTCTCTCGGAAATGTCGATCCAGGCCGAGCACCGCGTGCTGACCGCCAAGGACGGTTTTGCGCCGATCGAGCGCACCGAAGTCGCCCTCGTCGCCGCCCCCGAGGCCCGCCCCGCGACGTTGCGGCTGGCCGACCGGCTCGCCGAGTATTGCGAGAGTGTGCAGGCAAAGGCGGCTTAGGGTATTTATCCGTCATTCCGGGGCGTGCGAAGCACGAGCCCGGAATCCATTCATTCACGAATGATGCGGCTCAATGGATTCCGGGCTCTCGCTTCGCGAGCCCCGGAATGACGATGCGAATCTAGGAGCACCGCGACGCTGCGAATGCGTGGACGCGATTGTCGCCCAGCACATGGGCCATGAAGCCGGGCGATCCGAAAATCCGTGCGAACGCCGCGTCGCGGATGCTGAGGCCCCCGGTGTAGGCGCCGAACGCCGGCATCACCGCGCGCTCGCCGTCGCTGGCAAAACAGCGCCGCTCGATCGAGCGACCGCGGGTCGGCACCCGCGCCTTGGGATGCAGGTGCCCGGCGATCTCGCCGCTCGCGCCGGTCGGCTCGTGGCGGAACACGATCGGGCCGATTGCGACTTCGGTCGCGACCACGCCGCCGAGATTGGACGGCAGCGCCGGATCGTGATTGCCGGCGATCCAGATCCAGTTGCGCCGCATTTGCAATGCCGCGAGCGCCTCGCGGTCGGCCCCGGAGAGACGTTCATGCGCCTCGCGATCGTGAAAACTGTCACCGAGCGCGATCACCTGCCGTGGATCGTGCCGCGCGATCACGGCGGCAAGCCGGCTCAGCGTCGCCACCGTGTCGTAGGGCGGCAGCAAAACGCCGCGGGCAGCGAAGCTCGAGCCTTTTTCCAAATGCAGGTCTGACACCACGAGCAGGCGCTGTTCTTCCCAGAACAGCGCGCCGGAAAAATCCGCCACAAAGCCGACATCCGCCACCATGACCCTCGAAGCGCGCATGTCGTCACCGTCTCGCAAAGCTGGCGCGCTTGCCGTCACGTCCTGTTCCTCACAGCATCAGCGTTAGGTTGTCGCCTCCCGCACGAGTTCCTCGGCCGCCTCGGCCAGAAGCTCGTCGGATGCTTCGCCATAAACTGACTCGCGGCCGATTTCCAGCAGCGCGGGGACGGCAAGCGGGGAAACGTGGTCGAGATCCTTGTGGGTGATTCGGCCCTGGATGCGCGACAGCATGTCGCCAAGACGGCGAAGGTCGAGCAATCCCGTGGCGGCATCGCCACGCGCGGCACGCAGCAGCACGTGGTCGGCCTGGTGCTTGCGCAGCACGTCGTAGATCAAATCGGTCGAGAATAGCACCTGGCGGCGCGACTTCTCCTCGTCGGTGAAGCGGCGCGCGATCAGGCCGGAGATGATCGCGCAGTTGCGGAAGGTGCGCTTCATCAAGGCGGATTCCGCAAGCCACGCCTCGAGGTCGTCGCCGAGCATGTCGGGATCGAACAGCGCGTTGAGGTCGAGCTTGCCATGCCGGATCATGAAGGAGAGATCACCGACACCCCAGACCGCGAGCGCGTATTCGTTGGCGACGAAGCCGAGTGGACGGGCGCGGGCGCGCTCCAGCCTGCGCGTCAGCAGCATGCCGAGCGTCTGGTGCGCGAGCCGCCCCTCGAACGGATAGCAGACGAGATAATGACTGCCGCCGCGCGGAAAGGTTTCCACCAGCAGCTCGCGCACCGCGGGCACGCGGGAGAATTTCCGCTGCAGCGACAGCCAGTCATGCACCTGGTCCGGCAATCCGTTCCACGCCCGGCTGTTGTCGAGCAGCTTGCGCACGCGTTCGGCGAGATAGGTCGAGAGCGGGAACTTGCCGCCCATATAGGACGGCACTTTTGCGTCCTTGTCATTGGCGCGAGAGACGTAGACCTGATCCTCGACCAAGGCCTCGTAGCGCACCACCTCACCGCCAAAGACAAAAGTGTCGCCGGGCACCAGGCCCTCGATGAAGACCTCCTCGATCTCACCGAGCATCCGGCCGCCGCGCGCGATCGCGCCGGTCGACCCGGTTCCGCCGGCGCGCGAGCGCACTAGCCGCACCTTCAGCATCGTCTCCTCGACGATGGTGCCGACGTTAAGGCGGTAGCTCTGCCGTACCTTGGGATTGGTGACGCGCCAGCGGCCCTGCTTGTCCTGCTTGATCCGCGCGAAACGCTCATAGGTCTTCAGCGCGTAGCCTCCGGTCGCGACGAAATCGACGACGTCGTCAAAATCGGTCCGCGACAGCGATGCGTAGGGTGCCGCGGTCCTGACCTCATCGTAGAGTTCGTCGGACAGGAACGGCTTGCCGCAGGCGCAGCCGAGCACGTGCTGGGCCAGCACGTCGAGCGCACCTAGGCGCAACGGCGGCGTGTCCTGCGCATTCTCGGCGATGGCATCGATCGCGACACGACATTCCAGCACCTCGAACCGGTTGGCCGGCACCAGCACGGCGCGCGAAGCCTCGTCGAAGCGGTGGTTGGCGCGACCGATCCGCTGCATCAGCCGCGACGATCCCTTGGGCGCGCCGATATTGATGACGAGGTCGACATCGCCCCAGTCGACGCCGAGATCCAGCGAGGAGGTACAGACCACGCCGCGCAGTTTTCCCGCAGCCATCGCGTCTTCGACCTTGCGGCGCTGCGCGACGTCGAGCGAGCCGTGATGCAGCGCGATCGCGAGCCCATCGTCGTTCATCCGCCAGAGGTCCTGGAACAGCATCTCGGCCTGGCTGCGGGTGTTGACGAACACCAGCGTGGTCTTGTTGCGCTTGATCAGCTCATAGACCTCGGGCAGCGCGTGCCGCGCGCTGTGGCCGGACCACGGCAGCCGCTCGCGCGTGTCGAGCATCTCGACCACCGGCGGCGCGGCACCGCCGGCAGTGACGACGTCGGCGGATGCGCTCGCGCCGCCCGGCTGCGGCACCAGGAAGCGCGCGAGTTGCTCGGGCTCGGCTACGGTTGCCGAGAGGCCGATGGCACGCGCCTGTGGCGCGATGGTCCAGAGCCGCGCCAGGCCGAGCGACAGCAGATCGCCGCGCTTGGAGGTGACCAGCGCGTGCAGCTCGTCGAGCACGATGCGCTTCAGCGACGAGAACAGGAACGGCGCGTCGTCGGACGCCAGCAGCAGCGCCAACTGCTCCGGCGTGGTGAGCAGGATATCAGGCGGATAGCGCCGCTGCCGCTGCCGTCGCGACACCGGCGTATCGCCGGTGCGGGTCTCGATCCGGATCGGCAGGCCCATCTCGGCAACCGGCGTCTCCAGATTGCGCGCGATATCGACCGCAAGCGCCTTCAGCGGCGAGATGTAGAGCGTGTGCAGCCCGCCGCTGCGGCGAACCCCGCGGCCGGTGGAGACGAGGCTTCTTCTTGGCTCCGCAGCGCTCGCTGGTAGGGCTCCCTCCCTCCTTGCGGGGGAGGGTTGGGGAGAGGGGTAAGCCGTATCGTTCGGAACAAGCGGCATACCCCTCTCCCGCAAGGGGGGAGGTGGCGATCGAGTTTGTGCGTGTAGAGTCGTTGCGCTCGCTTCACCGCTCAGCTCCACCAGCGTCGGCAAGAACCCCGCCAGCGTCTTGCCGGCACCCGTGGGCGCGATCAGCAGCGCCGAACGCTCCTCGCGTGCTTTCGCCAGCAGCGCAAGCTGATGCTCGCGCGGCGACCAGCCGCGTGAGGCGAACCAGTCGCGAAACTGGCGCGGCAAGAGATCGGCCGTTTCCGACGGCGGGACGGAAAAGAGATCGAGCGTCGACACGCCCAAGAGGTAGGCGGTTCAGGCGGCTTCGTCGAGGGCGGGACGGAAATGGCAGCAGATGGCAAGGGGGATGTTCGCCTCCGCCACCCCCAACTCGACCGTCATTGCGAGGAGCAAAGCGACGAAGCAATCCATCTTTCCCCGAATGGATCGATGGATTGCTTCGCTTCGCTCGCAATGACGGGATGGGGGCGTCTGCGCCCCCTACTCCGTCATCGGCTCGCCGGCGAGGTCCCAGTCCTTGCCGTTGAAGATCGAGATGTAGAGCGTCTTCATCGGCGTGTAGTCGTCGGGCGTGTAGCTGTAATTGATGCCATCGAGGAAATAGGGCGAGTGGAAGCCGGCCAGCGTGGTGGCGTGCTTCAGCACGTTGGCGCGGGTCAGATCGTCGCCGCAGCGGCGCAGGATTTCGCCCATCGTCGCCGCCTGGCCGTAGCCGGCGAAGGCGATGGTGTTGTCAGGATCGACGTTCGGCAGGTACTTCTTGCGCAGCTCCTCGAACGCCATCACATCAGCATCCTTCTCGTAACGCGGCACGCCGACTTCCTTGTTGTAGCGGATGGCGACGATGTCCTTGGCGTTCTCCAGCCCCGCGGCGCTCAGGATCGAGCGGCCGGTCGAGCCCGCCGACAACAGCTGCAACGGCTTCCAGCCGAGCTCGGCCACCTTGCGGATCGACTGCGACGTCGCCTTGCCTGTGGTGATGTTGTAGAACACGTCGGCGCCCGACTTCGACAGATTGATCAGCTGGGAATCGACCGTCGGATCGGTGAGATCGTAGGTCTGCTCCATGATCACCTGGGCCTTGCCGCCGGCGTCAGTCAGCACCTTCTTGAACGGACCGAGGAAGTCACGGCCGAAATCGTCGTTCTGGTAGAGGATGCCGATCTTGGCGTTCGGCTTCACACTGACGACATGCTTGGCGAGGATGCGCGCCTCGGTCGGATAGAGCGGCAGGCCCGCCATGGTCCATTTGAAGTTCTTCGGGTCGTTCCACTTCGAGGCGCCGGTATTGAGCAGCAACTGCGGCACGCCCTTGGAATTGAGATATTTGTGCACGGAGGTCTGCGGCGCGGTGCCGAGCGAGCCATAGAGCGCCAGCACCTCCTCCTGCTCGACCAGGCGGCGCGTCGCCTCGACGCATTTCGGCGCGCTGTAGGCGTCGTCCATGGTGAGGAACTTCACTTTGCGGCCGTTGATGCCGCCCTTGTCGTTCAGCATCTGGAAATAGGCTTCGCCGACGCGGCCGAGCACGCCATAGAGCGAGCCGGGGCCGGAATGCGGCACGGTCTGGCCGAGCTTGATCTCGGTGTCGCTTGCACCCGGATCGTACTTCTTGTCCGCGGCCCGGACGAACGGCGCCGGCAGCACGGACGCTGCGATCACGGACAATGCGGTGGCGCCGAATTCGCGCCGCGTATGTTTTTTCATTGTGTCTCTCCCTGAGGCGCAAAGCTCTCGCATTCCGCCCAGCGCCGGGCAAGCACGAAGTCACGGCTTCGCGACGCAATGCCGCGTCACGGCAAATGCGTAGCGTGTAGACTCAAGTTCGGGAGCGAGATGCATGAACATGCACCCTCTCCCCTTGTGGGAGAGGGTGGCTTCGATGCGAGAGCATCGAAGCCGGGTGAGGGGTCTGTCTCCGCGGATAGAGACCCCTCATCCGGCGCGGATTGCATCCGCGCCACCTTCTCCCACAAGGGGAGAAGGTCAAGAACGTCACGGCTTGACGGCAACTGCGACAAGCCCAGGTGCCGGGATGTTGTCCTCGTTGCGCGCGGAGAGATCGTCGAGCAGCGCCAGTGTCAGCCCGGCGGCCGCAACGGTTGCCCGCACATGGGCTGCGCTGTGGGCGTAGCGCAGCCCCTCGCCGAGGATGACACCCTCTCCGTCATGGGTCTCGGTCGTAAACGCGAACACGCCGCCCGCGACCAGCACGCGCCTCGCCTCGGCGAGCACGGGCGCGAGATCGGCGATATAGACCATCGCATCCGCGGCGAGAATCAATTCGGCGCTGGCATCCGGCTTGCCGGCAATGCCGTTGAGCATGTCGTCGACCTCGAGCTCGGCGTAGAGGCCGGTGGCGCGCGCCTTGTCGATCATGCGGGGCGACAGGTCGATCCCGATGAAGCGATCGACATGCCGCGCGAATGCGCCGGCCGCGAGCCCGGTGCCGCAGCCAAGATCGATCGCGCGCTTGAAGAACGCCGGCTTCTTCGCGGCAGCGCGCACCGACAGCACCGCCTTGAACAGCAGCGCCGGGCCGCGATAGCCGAGATCGCCGACCAGTGCCGCCTCGAAGCGCGGCGCATATTGATCGAACAGCGTCCGCACATAGCCGGGCGGCATCGAACTGACCGGCTCGATGCCGAGCTGCATCAAATGCAGGCCGGCGCCGTGGCGGTCCTCGGGATCGGCGTCGCGCGCGGCGCGGAAGGCCGCAATCGCGGCCTCGCGTTGCCCGAGCTCGAGGCGGATCTTGCCCAGCGTGTACCAGGCCGACGGAAATTTCGGCACCAGCTCGATCGCCTGTTCGAGCAGCTCGGCAGCGGCCGGCAGGTCGCCCTTCAATTGCAGGTCGCGCGCAAACTCGTAGCGGCGGTCGGCAACGAGGTCGCCGGAGGACAGGAACAGGCGGGGCGCCATTCTCTTCAAGGAACCGATGTTGCGACAGCCCCGGTCGGGCCATCCATCAAGGCACGGACTTTTTCCGGAGATGGAGGCGCGGGTCAAGCCCGGGCATGACGGCTAAACATCGCGGTTTGACCGCCTATATAGGACCAATGCGCTCGCAAGACATCCTGATGCCCGTCCCGGCCGGGCTTTGCTGCAAGCCCGGCGGCTTCCACATCGATCCTGTCAGGCCGGTCGAACGGGCGCTGATCACCCATGGCCATTCCGACCACGCGCGGACGGGCCACGGCGCGGTGCTTGCGACCCAGGAAACGCTCGACATGATGCGGCTGCGCTATGGCGAGAATTTCGCCGGCTCCGTGCAGGCGGTCGCCTATGGCGAGGAGATCAGGCTCGGCGACGTCACGGTGTCGTTTCATCCCGCCGGCCACGTGCTGGGCTCCGCCCAGATCTCGGTCACCTGCAAGGACAGGCGCATCGTCGCCTCCGGCGACTACAAGGACGCGCGGGACCCGACCTGCGCGCCGTTCGAGCTCGTGCCCTGCGACGTCTTCGTCACTGAGGCGACGTTTGGATTGCCTGTGTTCCGCCATGGCGATGCCGCCGGCGAGGTGAACAAGCTGCTCGCGTCCGTCAAACTGTTTCCGGAGCGTGCGCATCTGGTCGGCGCCTATTCGCTCGGCAAGGCGCAGCGGGTGATCGCGCTGCTGCGCGAGGCCGGCTACGACGCGCCGATCTATCTGCATGGCGCGATGGAGAAGATCACGTATTATTATCAGGAGCGCGGCATTCCGCTCGGCGAGCTCCGGCCTGCGCGCGGCATGAAGAAGGCCGAGCTTGCCGGCACCATCACGCTGGCGCCACCCAGCGCGACATCGGACGTGTGGACGCGTCGCTTCCCCGATCCGGTCACCGCCTTCGCCTCGGGCTGGATGCGGGTGCGCGCACGCGCGCGACAAGGCGGCATCGAGCTGCCGCTGGTGATCTCGGATCACGCCGACTGGGACGGGCTGACGGCGACGATTGCGGCCACCGGCGCCGGCGAAATCTGGGTCACCCACGGCCAGGAAGACGCGCTGGTGCATTGGTGCAAGAGCAAGGGCCTTGCCGCGCGGCCGCTCGATCTGGTCGGCTATGGCGACGAGGACGAGGGTGAGACCGCGGCAGTCACCGGCGAAGGCGAGGCCAAGCCCGACGGCGAGGCGACATCGTGAACCGCTTTGCCGAACTGCTCGACCGGCTCGCCTACGAGCCCGGCCGCAACAACAAGATCAGGCTGCTGGTCGGCTATTTCCGCGAAACCGAAGATCCGGACCGCGGCTACGCGCTGGCGGCGCTGACCGGTGCATTGTCGTTCAAGCACGCCAAGCCGGGCTTGATCCGTGACCTGATCACCGAACGCACCGATCCGGTGCTGTTCGGCTATTCCTATGATTACGTCGGCGATCTCTCCGAGACCGTCGCGTTGATGTGGCCGAAGGCGACTGGCGCATCTCACAACGAGTCTTTGCTGGGCTACCCCTCTCCCCAACCCTCCCCCGCAAGGGGGGAGGGAGCCCAACCGTCGTGCTCACCTCACAGCAACGTTGTGACCGACATGAGTGAGGGACGCACTGTTGGATGGGTTCCCTCCCCCCTTGCGGGGGAGGGTGAGGGAGAGGGGTACCGCGGGCGAGATGTCGCCGAGACTCCACGCACGCACAACAACCCACCTCCCCCGACGCTGACCGACGTCGTCACGACGCTGCGCACGCTCGGCAAGGCGGAGCTGCCGGCGCAACTGGCGCGCTGGCTGGACGAGCTCGACGAGACCGGGCGCTGGGCGCTGCTGAAGCTCGTCACCGGCGCGATGCGGATCGGGATCTCGGCTCGGCTGGCGAAGACCGCTGCGGCGGCACTCGGCGACAAGGACCCGCACGAGATCGAGCTGATGTGGCCCGGGCTGTCACCGCCCTATCTCGACTTGTTCGCATGGCTCGAAGGCCGCGGCGACAAGCCGGTCAACCGCGATCCGACCCCGTTCCGCCCGGTGATGCTGGCGCATCCGATCGAGGATAGCGACTTCGCCAATCTCGACGCCGCCGAGTTCAGCGCGGAATGGAAGTGGGACGGCATCCGCGTGCAGGCGGTCGCCGGCCGCGACGCGCGCGGTCACATCCAGGCGCGGCTCTATTCGCGCACCGGCGAGGACATCACCGGCAGCTTCCCCGACCTCGTGCCCTCGCTGCATCTGCCCGGCGCGGTCGACGGCGAATTGCTGGTGCTGCGCGACGGCCGCGTGCAGACCTTCAACGTCTTGCAGCAGCGGCTGAACCGCAAAGTCGTCTCGCCGAAGCTGATCAAGGAATTCCCGATCCATCTGCGCGCCTACGACCTGCTCGGCGACGACGAGAACGATCTGCGCGAGCTCCCATTCACTGAACGGCGCGCGCATCTCGAAGCCTTCGTCGCCAGGCTCGGCGATCCGCGCATCGACCTGTCGCCGACGGTTCCGTTCGCGAGCTGGGAGGAACTGGCCGCGGCGCGCGCCGATCCGAAAAGCGCCGGCGCCGGCGACGATGCCGACGCCGTCGAGGGCGTCATGCTGAAGCGGCGCGACGCGCCCTATCTGCCGGGACGGCCGAAGGGCCCATGGTGGAAATGGAAGCGCGATCCGCACATCATCGACGCGGTGCTGATGTATGCCCAGCGGGGCCACGGCAAACGCTCGTCATACTACTCCGACTACACGTTCGGGGTCTGGACCCGCGGCGATGCGGGCGACGAGCTGGTGCCGGTCGGCAAGGCCTATTTCGGCTTCACCGACGAGGAGCTTTTGCAGATCGACCGCTTCGTCCGCCGCAACACCACCGAGAAGTTCGGCCCGGTGCGGCATGTCGTGCATGAGCCGGATCAGGGGCTGGTGCTGGAGGTCGCGTTCGAGGGCCTGCAGCGCTCGTCGCGTCACAAATCCGGCGTCGCGATGCGCTTTCCCCGGATCAGCCGGCTGCGCTGGGACAAGCCGCCGCGCGAGGCCGACCGGCTGGAGACACTTGAACGGATGTTAATCTCCATGACAGGAAGTTAAACCCGCAAGCCGCATGGCAGCCATTGATCGCCGCTCACGGATTTCCCATGTGCTCCGCCGTGACCTATAATGCGCGGACAATTCCGCCAGGAGATACAGATGCCGAACGACGTCAGGGACTTGCCGGCCGGAGGCCAGAGCGACGGCCTGTACCGCTTTCTCGGCGGCTCGCCGCTCTCGGTGGCGTTCCGGCTGATCCTGCTCTCGATCCTGGTCGGCGTCGTGCTCGCCGCGATCGGCCTCGACCCATGGAACATCCTCTACAGCGTCCGCAGGCTGTTCCAGACCATCTGGGATTTCGGCTTCGACGCGATCAACTGGGCCTGGCGCTACTTCCTGCTCGGCGCCGTGATCGTGATCCCGATCTGGCTGCTGTCGCGGCTGTTCGGTGCGCCGCGCGGCCGGTGATCCAAGGGAAGGCCCGCAGCCGATGCAATTGCGATTTGTCGGCTGCGGCGATGCGTTCGGCTCCGGCGGCCGCTTCAACACCTGCTTCCACGTCAGCAGCGAGCGCGTCAATTTCCTGATCGATTGCGGCGCCTCCTCGCTGCCGGCGCTGAAGCGGCTCGAGATCGACCGCGACGCGATCGACCTGATCCTGATCACGCATTTCCACGGCGACCATTTTGCCGGATTGCCGTTCTTCCTGCTCGATGCGCAGTTCTCCCGCCGCACCCGGCCGCTGGTGATCGCGGGGCCGCAAGGCATCGAGACGAAATTGCCCGAAGTGATGGAGGTGATGTTCGAGCATTCCTCCAAAACCAGGCAGCGCTTCGACCTGTCCGTCGTCACGCTCGCGCCAAGGGAACGGCGCAGCTTCGGCGACGTGACCGTGACGCCCTACCCTGTGGTGCATGGCGAATCCGGCGGGCCGTTTCTCGCCTATCGCGTCGAGGCGGAAGGCCGCACCGTCTGCTATAGCGCCGACACCGAGTGGACCGACGCGCTGATCCCGGCCGCGCAGAACGCAGACCTCTTCATCGCCGAAGCCTACACCTACGACAGAACGGTCAAGAACCATCTCAGCCTGAAAACGCTGGAAGCGCATTTGCCGGTCATCAACGCAAGGCGAGTGGTGCTGACCCATATGAGCGACGACGTGCTCGCTCGCATCGACGAGCTACCCTATGCGGCCGCGAGCGACGGCTTGGTCGTGGTGTTCTGACGACGCAATTGCGTTGCCGGCTGCCCACCCCCCTCGCCGCCGCATTGCTCTGAGCACAATTCCGGCATGGTCGCGCGACGGACGACGCGCTAGAAGCATACATTCCTTGCAACCGTAGCCATGCACGCACCCATCCACCCGAAGATCTCCACCCGCCAGGTGTTCGCCATCGCCGGCCCCGCGATGGTCGCCAATTTGACCACGCCGCTGATCGGCATCGTCTCGACCACCGCGATCGGCCGCCTCGACGATGCTGCGCAGCTCGGCGGGGTGGCGATGGCCTCGGTGATCTTCGATTGCCTGTTCTGGCTGTTCGCTTTCCTGCGCATGAGCACACTGGCCTTCACCGCGCAGGCGCAAGGCGCCGGCGAGCCGCAGGAATACGCCGCGATCCTGGTGCGCGGCTTCATCGTCGCCGGCCTGATCGGCGCCGCGCTGATCGCGCTGCAGCTGCCGCTCGCCGCAATCACGTTCCAGCTGATGGGCGGCAGCGAAGGCGTCACGCGTGCGGCGAAAACCTATTTCATGATCCGGATCTGGTCGGCGCCGCTGGCGCTCGCCAATTACGTCATCCTGGGCTGGCTGGTCGGCCAGGCGCGCGCCAATCTGGCGCTGGCGCTGCAGATCGTGATCAACCTGATCAACATGATTGCGACCGTGCTGCTGGTGCAGGCCTATGGCGCCGGCATTGCCGGAGCCGCGATCGCCGCCGTGCTCGCCGAGACCGCTGGTTTCGTTGTCGGCATCGTCGTGGCGTGGCGGATCTCGCAAACAGGCTTCGCGGTTCCCGCGGCCACGCTGTTCGATCGCACCAAGCTGATGCGCATGCTGGCCGTCAACCGCGACATCATGGTCCGTACCGCGGCGCTGATCGTCGTGTTCCTGTTCTTCACCGCCAAGGGCGCGCGCGAGGGCGACGTCACGCTGGCGGCGAATTCGGTGCTGAACAACTTCCTGCTGGTCAGCGCCTTCTTTCTCGACGGCCTCGCCAACGCCGCCCAGCAGCTGTGCGGCCGCGCCTTCGGCGCGCGCGACGGACGCGGCTTTGCCGATTCGACCCGGCTGGTGCTGCTGTGGGGCATCGGCTTTGCGCTGGTGGTGTCGGTGCTGTTCGCACTGTTCGGACCGGCGCTGATCAAGCTGATGACGACCAGCGACGACGTGCGCCGCTATGCGCGCGACTTCCTGCCGTTCGTGGTCATGGCGCCCCTGCCCGGCGTGTTCGCGTTCGGCTTCGACGGCATCTATGTCGGCGCAACCTGGGCGCGCGAGATGCGCAATCTGATGCTGGCCTCGCTCGCGATCTTCCTCGCCACCTGGTGGGCGCTCAGCGCATACGGCAACACCGGCCTGTGGATCGCTCTGATCGGCTTCTACGTCGCCCGCGGCGGCCTGCAGGGCCTGCGCTATCCGGCGATGCTGCGGAAGACGTTCGCTACCTCACCGGCCAGTCCTCGGCCGTGATGGCCGCGGCGTCGGCGCCGACGATTTCCGACAAAGAGTCGCGCCCCGTGCGCAGCAGGGTCGAGGACAGATCGCGCTTGATGTCCTCGACCAGGCCGATGCCCTTGTAGACCAGCGAGGAATAGAGCTGGATCAGGCTGGCGCCAGCGCGGATCTTGGTCAGCGCGGCGCCGCCGGAATCGATGCCGCCGACGCCGATCAAGGGAAAGGCGCCTTCGACACGCACATAGGTCTCGGCCACCATCCGCGTCGAGAGGCGAAACAACGGACGGCCCGACAGGCCGCCCTGCTCCTTGGCACGGGTTTCCTCGCGCAAGGTCGAGGGACGCGCCAGCGTGGTGTTGGCGACGATCATGCCGTCGACGCCGCGCGAGCGAGCGATGTGCACGACGTCGTCGAGCTCGGCGAGGCTCAGATCCGGGGCGATCTTCAGCAGCACCGGTGAATCGCCGGCGTTCTTGCGCACGCGCTCGCGGGTATCGATCACCCGCGCCAGCAAATCGTCGAGCGCCGCCGATTGCTGCAGATTGCGCAGGCCCGGCGTATTCGGCGAGGAGACGTTGACGGTGAAATAGCTCGCGACCGGCGCGAAGGTCTCGATCAGCTTCACGTAGTCGGCAATGCGGTCCTCTGAATCCTTGTTGGCCCCGACATTGACGCCGACGATGCCGCCACCGCCGGCGCGCGCGGCGAGCCGCCGCAGCACGGCTTCCGCGCCGTCATTGTTGAAGCCCATGCGGTTGATGACGGCTTCGTCGCGCTCGAGGCGAAACAGCCGCGGCCGCGGATTGCCGGCCTGCGGTTTCGGTGTCACCGAGCCGATCTCGACAAAGCCGAAGCCGAGCCGCAACAGCGCGTCAGGCACCTCGGCGCTCTTGTCGAACCCCGCCGCCATGCCGATCGGATTCGGAAAGTTCAGCCCGAAGGCGCGCACCGCGAGCTTGGGATCATCCGGCCGCAGCCGGACCGGCGGCAGCAGTTTCAGGCCCTGGATCGCCATGCGATGGGCATCCTCGGGATCGAACCAGCGCAGCAGCGGCAGCGAGAAGGCGTCGAAGGCACGGATCACGGCTTGAGCTCCGGAACGTCGTGGCCGCCGTCGGAGCGCGCGCGCAGGCTCAGGATTTCGGTGACCGCGCCGAGGTCGAGTTCGCCATAGAGATGTGGAAACAGTTCGTCATTGCGCGACCGCTCCCAACGCAGGGCATCGCCGAGCGCATCGGCGTCGACCGCGACCAGGAACAGGCCGGTTTGTCCGTGGTAATGCTTGCGCGCGGTCTCGGCGACCTGCGAGGCCGTGGAAAAATGGATGAAGCCGTCGCGATTGTCGTCCGCACTGCCCCGGTACACGCCCTGCCGCTCGGCTTCGCGCCAGGCCGAAGCGGGGGTGATTTTATAGATCATGGGCACGGCCCGGCCTTCCCTTTTGTCCTTGAGTCTCTTGGGGTTTTATCCGGATTTGAGGGGAAATGCCCCAGACGCCAACTGGCGAGCGAGGGACCGTATCGGCGGTAGCGGCGCAACTCAAGCGGTGCCGCGCCAGATCCGGCGGCAGATTTGCGAAAATCGAAGTTTCAGGCAATAATTCCTACCATCCGGGATATCCTCGATGGCCAAACAGTCCAAAGCCGCCCGACCGCTGACCCACGCTCAGGTCTGGGCCGCGCTCGACCGGCTCGCCGAACGCGCCGGCCTGTCACCGTCCGGACTTGCCAAGCAGTCCGGCCTCGATCCCACCACGTTCAACAAGTCCAAGCGCGTGACCGGCGACGGCCGCGAGCGCTGGCCATCGACCGAATCGCTCTCCAAGGCGCTGGCCGCGAGCAACGCCAGCATGGAGACCTTCGTGCAGCTGCTCGGCGACGGCCCGCGCGGCGGCCAGTCGGTGCCGCTGCTCGGCTTCGCGCAGGCCGGCGCCGGCGGCTATTTCGACGACTCAGGTTTTCCCGCCGGCAAGGGCTGGGACGAGGTGGCGCTGCCGGCAACGTCAGACGAGCACGCCTATGCGCTCGAGATCGACGGCGACTCGATGAAGCCGGCCTATCGCGAAGGCGACATCATCGTGGTGTCGCCGGCAACCGCGATCCGCCGCGGCGACCGCGTCGTGGTGCGCACCACCGGCGGCGAGGTGATGGTGAAGGAGTTGAAGCGCCGCACCGGCAAGGTGCTGGAGCTCGCCTCGCTCAATCCGGAGCACCCCGACCGCATGCTCGATGCCGAGGAGGTCGCGTGGATCGCGCGGGTGGTGTGGGCGAGCCAGTAGCAGGCGATGCAGTCACCACACAATCGGTGTCGTCCCGGCGCAGGCCGGGACCCATAACCACCGCATAGCACTGCTTACGCACGCTGAGGCCGCAACCTGCCCAACCAACCCAGCCCTGTGGTTGGGTCCCGGCTTTCGCCGGGACGACGGCGGAGTTTGACGCGAACTACGTCGCGTAGTCCGGCTCCTTGCGGTCCAGCATCCGCTTCAGCGCATCGAAATGCCGCTGCGACGGGCTTGGGCCCCTGTAGAGGTGATCGTCGCGGAAATCGCGCTTGGTCTTTTCCACCACATGCTGCGGCAATTGCTTGAGCGGCTGCTGGGTCCACATCGCGTAGATCTGCACCTGCGCGGCGCGCTCGATGTAGTAGAGCCGATCATAGGCATCGGCGACGGTCGCGCCGACGGTCGAGATGCCGTGATTGGCCATGAACAGGATGGTCTTGTTGCCGATCACCTTGGCGAGCCGCGCACCTTCCGCAGGGTCGAGCGCAGGGCCGGTATAGAGGTCGTCATAGGCGATCGCCTCCGACAGTCCGACCTCGGTCTGGCCGATCTCCTTGATGCGAGGATCCTCGAGCCGCGTCAGCGCGCTCGCATACGGCATGTGGGTGTGGAACACCGCCTTGGCTTGCGGCAGCGCCTTGTGGATCGGCGCGTGGATGCAATAGCAGGAGCGCTCGACCTCACCCTCGCCGCGCTTCACCTCGGCATCGTCGATACCGACCTCCATGAAGGACGACGCAGTCACCTCCGACCAGTGCATGCCGAACGGGATCTGGTAGTAGCGGTCGCTGCGGCCGGGCACTACGAAGGTGAGATGGTTGAAGATGCCTTCCGAAAAGCCGTGGATGTAGGCGAGCCGATGCGCCGCGGCGAGATCGACCCGCGCCTGCCATTCCTCGGCGCTCGTACTGTCCTGCAGCGATGTCGGCGAAACCCTGAACTGCATGCGCGCGCTCCCATCTGTGCCGGCCGCTCTGCGGAGGCCGTGCTGATTTTATGGAGCCAGTGTAGCGCAGTCCGCCGCAGACCTCCGGTGAAATTGCCGGGGATCAGCCATCCGCATTTTGCGGCTCTTTGTCCCTCCCCTCGCGGGGAGGAACGGAAGTTTACGACGACCGCGCCAGCGCACCGTCGATCATGTTGACCGCGTTCTGCACACCATAGACCGCGACGAAGGAGCCGAAGCGCGGGCCCTTCTCCTGGCCGAGCAGCACCTGGTAGAGCATGTTGAACCAGTCGAGCGACACGCCCGGACGGCCGTCCTTGCCCTTCTTGACCATGTCGAGGAACGGCTCGCGGCGGCCGATCTCGTAGACCACGTTCTGGATATCTTCCGCGGTCGCATCAGCTTGCATGTTGGCGAGCGCATCGCGCAGGTCCTGCAACGCGGCGCGTTCACCCTCGGTCGGTTCGCGGAACTGCTTGGTCGGCGCCACGAAGTCGCGATAATAGTTGATGGCGTAGCCGACCATTGCATCGAGCTTCGGATGGGTCTCGGGCGTCACACCCGGCCGATAGCGGCCGATGAAGCCCCACAGCGTCTCGGCATTTTCCGCATTCGACGACGACACCAGCGTCAGCAGCAGCTGGAAGGTGACCGGCATGTCGGCCTGCGGCGGCTTGCCGGAATGGATGTGCCAGACCGGATTCTGCAGCTGCTGTCGCGGTTCCTGGCGCGTGAAGCCATCGAGGAACTGCTGGTAGTCGTCGACATTGCGCGGGATGACGTCGAAATAGAGCCGCTTCGCCGCCTTGGGCTCGCGATACATGAACAGCGACAGCGATTCCGGCGAGGCATAGCGCAGCCACTCGTCGATGGTCAGGCCATTGCCCTTCGACTTCGAGATCTTCTGGCCCTTCTCGTCGAGGAACAGTTCATAGTTGAAGCCTTCCGGCGGCGTGCCGCCGAGCGCCGCGCAGATCTTCGCCGACAGCTTCACCGAGTCGATCAGGTCCTTGCCGGCCATTTCATAGTCGACGCCGAGCGCGTACCAGCGCATCGCCCAGTCCGGCTTCCATTGCAGCTTGCAGCGGCCGCCGGTGACCGGGACGGTGACGCTCTCCTTGGTGTCGGGATCTTCATAGGAGATCGTGCCGGCCTTGGCGTCGTGCGCGGTCACCGGCACGTAGAGCACGAGACCGGTGCGCGGACAGATCGGCAGGAACGGCGAATAGCTCGCGGCGCGCTCCTCACGCAGCGAGGGTAGCATGATCGCCATCACCTTCTCGATCCGCTCCAGCATCCGCAGCAACGCGGCATCGAACCGGCCCGAGGTGTAGTATTCGGTCGAGCTCGCGAACTCGTAGTCGAAGCCGAACTGATCGAGGAAGGCGCGCAGACGCGCATTGTTGTGCTGGCCGAAGCTCGGGTGGGTGCCGAACGGATCGGGCACCTTGGTCAGCGGCTTGCCGAGATGCTGTTGCAGCAGCTCCTTGTTCGGCACGTTGTCCGGCACCTTGCGCAGGCCGTCCATGTCGTCGGAGAAGGCAAGCAGCCGCGTCTTGATCTTGTCCTCGGTGAGCACGCGGAAGGCATGGCGCACCATCGTGGTGCGCGCGACCTCGCCGAAGGTGCCGATATGCGGCAGGCCCGAGGGGCCGTAGCCGGTCTCGAACAGCACTTCGTCCTTCGGATTTTTCTTCAGCCGCGCCACAATCGCTTTCGCCTGCTCGAACGGCCAGGCGTTGGATTGTTCGGCGAGCGCCCGCAGGTCGCTCGGGCTGGCGGCAAGATCAATCACGGACATTTCTTCGAGCTTTCTCCAAAAAGGCCGCGAAACCTAACGCTTTCGCGGCAAAATGCAAAACGACGGGAGTCTCGAGATTCCGGGTTCGATGCTTCGCTTCGCCCCGGAATGACGGAGCTAGAACGGGCTGATCGAGAAATAGCGCAGCCACAGGTCGGTGAAGCGGCCTTTTTCCCAGATCCGGAACAGCGCCCAGTTCAGCGACTGCCGCAGCAGGTCGTTGCCCTTGCGCACGGCGATGCCGACGCCCTCGCCGAAATAGCGGCTCTCGACAAAGGGGCCGCCGGAGAACGCGCAGCATTCGGCGGAATCGGTGCCGTTGATCCAGAACGCCAGCGAGATCGCATCGCCGAAGATGAAGTCGACCTCGCCGCGGCGCAGCGCCGCGCGCAGCGCATCGTTATCCGGATAGGAATGGATCTCGGCGTCGGTGAACATCGCCTTGAGGTAGGCCTCGTGCGAAGTGCCTCCGATGACGCCGACCTTCTTGCCCTCGAGATATTCCGGGCGGATTTCCGGCATCACATTGTCGCGGCGCGACACGAAGCGCGCCGGCGCGCGGTAATAGGGATCGGTGAAATCGACCTTGGCGCGCAGCTGCGGCGTCACCGCCATCGAGGCGATGATGGCGTCGCCCCGGTTGGTGGCGAGCGCATCGATCAGGGTCTCGAAGCGGCGCATCTGGATAGTGCAGGTGACCTTGATCTCGTCGCAGAGCGCGCGCGCCAGATCGACGTTGAAGCCGGCCGGATTGCCGTCCGGACCGGTGAAGTTGAACGGCGGATAATCGGTCTCGGTCAGGAAGCGGATCACGGTGAGCCGCGACAGGTCCGGCCGATCCGGCCGGCGCCGCGGGTCCCAGAAGCCCGGCACCGCCTGCGGCGCAGCCTCGGCGGCCTTGGGCGGCTGATTCGGCTGCGACGGGGCAGCTGCCGCCGGGGGCGCCGCTGGTGCCGGGGCAGGCCTTGCGGGCGGAGGCGGCGCAGCGGCCGGCTTGGCCGCTGGCGCCTGCGGTGGCTGTGCCGGTGGTGTCTGTGCGACCGCGGGCTCCGCCATCACCAGCACGACGGCGGCAATCATCCCCGCGGCCAGGCGAAGCTGGCGCGAGCGGACGGCAAAAGGCTGGGCGGACGGATTGGGCATAACCGGCAATAATCAGGGAATTGAACGGCTTATAGACCATCCGGCGCGTGATGCGAGCGCCGATTGGGCGAATCCCGAACCGGAAAGGGCGGTCAGAGATACCGTTTGAGATCGACCGCCGCCTCTTCGGGCGTCCGTTTCAGATTGAACGGCGCGACGAAATGGCCGTCGCGGTCCATCAGATAGATCAGCGCGGTGTGATCCATCGTGTAGTCGCCATCCTTCAGCGGCACCTTCTTGGCGTAGACGCGATAGCTCGACAGCACCTTGGCGATCGCTGTGGGATCGCCGGTCAGGCCCTTGAGGTGCGGATCGAAGCTCGACAGATAGTCCTTCATCGCCGCAGCGGTGTCGCGTTCCGGATCGACCGAAACGAAATAGGCGTTCACGCGGTCGGCGTCCTTGCCCATCGCCTTCAGGACCTCGGAAATCTCGAACAACGAGGTCGGGCAGATGTCCGGGCAATGGGTGAAGCCGAAGAAGATCAGCGTCGGCTTGCCCTGGAGGTTCTTGTCGGTGACGGTCTGGCCGGACTGATCGGTGAGCTGGAACGGCCCGCCGATCGCGGCCGGCGCTGCGACGGTGCGCAAGCCGCCGACTGCCCACAGCATGAGGAACAGGCCGACCGCCAGACTGCCCGCGAAGGCAGCGAAGATCACCAATGGGCGCGTGGTCCGGGTCATGGTGTGAGGGCGTCCTTGTCAGAAGCAGGCGGAGATGCCGGCCGTGATCATTTCGAAAAACACCGCGGTCCCGTAGTGGAACCAGAGCGCGGCAGCGGCGAGCAAGGCCAATCCGCCGATGCCGGCAGCGCCCCACAGGATCATCGACGCCACCCGGCCCTGCAGAGCCGTCACGTGCTCGGATCGGGTGGAGATCGGCTGAACCATCCGGTTCAGATAAGCCGGGTTCCCCAAGGCAGCAAGCGCTATGGCGGTCGCGGGCCGTCAAATGATAGCGAGCCGATTTCCGCTGCCTGTCCCATCATGCCCCAGGTTACCGGCCATGCGCGAAAGGACGTTAGGCCGAGATCGGCCGCTCAGTGCGCGGGTTTGGGCGCCGAAGCCTGGGCGTTGAGATAGCACGGCTTGTACAGCGCCTGCAGCTGCTTGCCTTGCAGGAAGATCATCCGCCGGGTCAGGCCGCCGCGATCGTTGATCCATTTGCGCACCGCCGGCGGGTACATCAGGTACAGCATATGGGTGGCTTCGGGGTTGGGCACCGGCCGGCCGTTGTCGCCGTAATCCCAGGCGGCATGGAAGCCGAGACTGGCGTGCGAGGTCACACAGATCCGGTCATGAGGAACCTTGCCGAGCACGATGGTGCAGGCCGAGGCGCACAGCCCGTCGATGATCACGGTCTCACCCGACGTGCGCAGGTCCTGGTACTTGTCGACATAGACCCCGATCTTGCCGCCGCGATCGTCGGCGATCCTGACCACTGCTTGTGACGCCCCCATTCCCGCCAGCAGGAGAACCGCCGCGAGCAACCCCGTCATCAACTTCATTGGCCAGCCCCAGTCCAAACCGAATCTGTTGGTCTTGTGATGCAGACGGCGTGAGCGTGTTGCGAGACTGGATTTTTGTCCAGACGAGCGAAGCCGGTCAAAACAAAATCAAATTGGGTGTTGCGCGCACGCTGCAGTGGCGCGTGGAAAAGGTCCCAAACCGGAACAACTTGCCGCAACCATTTGATGCCTTGCCGCCACAGGCAAGGTCCATTTGGCGTTGACCGCGAACAGTGACGCGGTCTTGAATCGCGGCGGGACGGGGGACACCAAAATGGCTGACGATGCAGATGTGATCGTGATCGGCGCCGGACTTGCCGGCCTGGTCGCCGCAACCGAGATCGCCGACGCAGGCAAGCGCGTCATCGTGCTCGATCAGGAAGGGGAACAGAGCATCGGCGGCCAGGCTTTCTGGTCGTTCGGCGGATTGTTCCTGGTCGATTCGCCGGAACAGCGCCGGCTCGGCATCAAGGATTCGATCGACCTCGCGCTGCAGGACTGGATGGGCACCGCGGGTTTTGATCGTGACGAGGATCACTGGCCGCGCAAATGGGCGGAGGCCTATGTCGCATTCGCGGCGGGCGAGAAACGCGACTGGCTGCGCGCGATGGGCCATCGCATCTTCCCCGTCGTCGGCTGGGCCGAGCGCGGCGGCTACGACGCCATGGGCCACGGCAATTCGGTGCCGCGCTTTCACGTCACCTGGGGCACCGGCCCCGGCATCGTCGAGCCGTTCGAGCGCCGCGCGCGCGAGGCCGCCAGGAGCGGACTGCTGGTGTTCAAGTTCCGCCATCGCGTCGATGCGCTCAGCGTCAGCAACGGCACGGTCGACGGCGTCAGCGGCGCCATCCTGGAACCGAGTTCGGTCGAGCGCGGCAAGAGCTCCTCGCGCAATGTGGTCGGCGATTTCACGCTGCGCGCGCAGGCTGTCATCGTCGCCTCCGGCGGCATCGGCGGCAATCACGACCTGGTGCGGCAAAACTGGCCGCGGCGGCTCGGCGAACCGCCGAAGTTCATGATCTCCGGCGTGCCCGAACATGTCGACGGCCGCATGATCGGGATCACCGAGGCCGCGGGCGGGCGGCTGATCAACCGCGACCGCATGTGGCACTATGTCGAGGGCATCCAGAACTGGAACCCGATCTGGCCGCGTCACGGCATCCGGATTCTGCCCGGGCCGTCGTCGATGTGGTTCGACGCATCAGGCAAGCGGCTGCCGGCGCCGCTGTTCCCGGGCTCCGACACGCTCGGGCAGCTGCATTACATCATGGGCACCGGCTACGATTATTCGTGGTTCATCCTGACCCAGAGCATCATCAAGAAGGAGTTCGCGCTGTCAGGCTCCGAACAGAACCCTGATCTGACCGGCAAGAGCTGGCGCATGACGATCAAGCGCGCCACCAACAAGGGCGCGCCGGCGCCGGTCGAAGCCTTCAAGCAGCATGGCGCCGACTTCATCGTGCGCGACAACCTCGCCGACCTCGTCGCTGCCATGAACAAGCTCGCCGGCAATGACCTGTTGCAGCCCGACGCTATCAAGGCGCAGATCGAGGCGCGCGACCGCGAGATCACCAACCCCTATGTCAAGGATGCGCAGGTGATGAACCTGCACAATGCGCGGCGCTATATCGGCGACCGGCTGATCCGGACCGCCAAGCCGCACCGCATCCTCGATCCCGAGCACGGCCCGCTGATCGCAGTGAAGCTCAACATCCTGACCCGCAAGACGCTCGGCGGCTTCGAGACGGATCTCGATTCACGCGTATTCGGCAACGATCACCAGATCATAAGCGGGCTCTATGCCGCCGGTGAAGCCGCCGGCTTCGGCGGCGGTGGCGTGCACGGCTATCGCTCGCTGGAGGGGACGTTCCTCGGCGGCTGCCTGTTCTCCGGCCGCAACGCCGGGCGCGCGGCGGCGAAGGCGGTGGGTTAGGCACGCGGGCTTAAAATATCGAAAACAACCCCATGCAAAGGAGCCGCTGGCGTTCGGTCAGGCACCGAGCGACCGAGCGACTTGACACGTCGGGCAACTCAGGTGCATTCTTCTAATATTCAGAAATTGCGCAAAGTGTCCCTCGCCCCGCGGCCACAGCCCGATCTCATCTTGCCCTACTCCACCTCCACGCTGGCGAAGCGCACCCCGAACGTGTCCGCATTCGCCTCGCCCCAATCGTACAGCGCCTGCAGCATCGGCTTCAGCATCTCGCCGCGCCTGGTGAGGCAATAGCGCGAGGCGCCGCCGCCGCGCTCCTGCTTGACGAACCCCGAGTTGCAGAGATCGCGCAGGCGCTCGGTCAAGACCTTGTCACTGAGCTGCGGAATGTCGTGGCGCAACTCGCCGTAGCGCATCGGGCGGACCTTGAGGCGGCTCAGGATCACGGTCTTCCATTTGCCGCTGAGCTGGTCGATCGAGAACTCGACCGGGCAACCATATTTGCGCTTGGTCTTGCGGATCATCGCAACTCTCCTGCGGCACTTTCCATCTGGTTCGTTGAGCGCCGCCATCGATCCATCTAAGCACGCTTTGCGCGGGTTGGGCGAGTTCAGGGAATACTGCAAGGCATGACAGAAGACAGTTCCGTCGAGCGTGCGAACGACAAGCAGAAGCCGCGCAAGCGCATCGTCGTCAGAAGCAACGGTCCCTACGAAGCCGAGCCCGGCATTGCGATCGTCGATCATCTCGGTGTGCCTGTTGCAGCCGAGGCGCCGGTGCGGCTGTGCCGCTGCGGACAATCGCAGACAAAGCCGTTCTGCGACGACAGCCACGTCGCGCGCGGCTTCACCGACGGCAGGGATCCGCGGCGGGTGCCCGACAAGCTCGACGTCCATGCGGGACAACAAGCCTATGTGTTCGACAATCGCGGCACCTGCGCGCATTCCGGCTTTTGCACCGACCGGCTCAATTCCGTGTTTCATCTCGGCGAGGAGCCTTTCATCGCGCCAAGCGGGGCGCGTCTGGATGATCTCATCAACGCGGTGCGCAGGTGTCCGTCGGGCGCACTCGGCATCGGCATTGGTCCCGCGCGGGACACCAACCTGTCCGACGTCGACCGGCCGCCGCAGATCGAAGTGTCGAAGGACGGCCCCTATCGGCTCACCGGCCATGTCGAACTGGTCGGTGAGGATGGCGCGCCGATCGCACGAAACGAAGGTGCGTCGCAGGAACATGCCAGCCTGTGCCGCTGCGGTTCATCGCTGAACAAACCGTTCTGCAGCGGCATGCACTGGAATGTCGATTTTCACGATCCCGTCCCCGATCCCTTGCGCGAGCCGACGCTGTTCGAATGGGCTGGCGGCTATCCGGCGCTGCTCGACATGACGCGCATCTTCTACAGCCGCTACGTGCCGGAGGATCCGCTGCTCGGCCCGCTGTTCGCCGAGATGTCGCCGGACCATCCGGAACGGGTCGCGGCCTGGCTGAGCGAAGTGTTCGGTGGCCCGCGCTTCTATACCGAACGCTATGGCGGCTATCGGCGGATGGTGTCGCAACATATCGGCAAGGAGATCCGGCCGGAGCAGCGCGCGCTGTGGGCCACCTACATGGTGCAGAGCGCCGACGACGCCGGCTTGCCATCCGATCCGGAATTCCGCGCCGCCTTCGTCGCCTATATCGAATGGGGCTCGCGGATCGCGGTGGAGAATTCCGGCGCCGACGCGACACCGCCGCCGAACATGCCGGTGCCGCGCTGGTGGTGGGTCTGCAACGCGACGCCCGCGGCGCGACCATCCGCCATCGCAGACGATGCGCAGGGCGCGAACGAGGTCAGCGTCGTGCTGCCGGGTCCCGATGAAGAGGTGCAATTCGAACAGCACATCCGGCCGCTGTTCCGGCCGATGGACCGCAATTCGATGCTGTTCGCTTTCGATCTCTGGAAGGAGGAAGACGTCAGCAAGCACAGTCGGCAGATTCTGGCTCGCCTCGAGGCCGGCACGATGCCGTGCGATGGCGCGTGGCCGGCCGAGCGGATCGCCCTGTTCGCGCGCTGGGCGTTCCAGCCGCATTCGTGACAACGCGATTGCGCCGAGGTGATCTCGGTGCAATTCAGGCGATTTCCGTGAGCCGTGCTGCAAATTGCGCAGTGGCGGCGGACGCGCCGGCAGGCTAGAGAGTTTCCGCCATTCAAGTGGAGACCCAAATGAGCATTCAGCGTTTCGAAACCGGCCCGCGCATGAGCCAGGCTGTCGTACACGGCAACACCGTCTATCTGGCCGGCGTCGTCGCCGGCAAGGCGGCGGGCGGCAGCGTCACCGACCAGACCAAGGACATCCTGTCGATCATCGACGGCCATCTCGCCAAGGCCGGCACCGACAAGTCGAAGCTCCTCAGCGCGACCATCTACATCACCGACATGAAGACCTTCCCGGAGATGAACGCGGTGTGGGATGGCTGGGTCTCCGCGGGCAACACCCCGGCCCGTGCCACCGTCGAGGCCAAGCTTGCGGCGCCCCAGTACAATGTCGAGATCATGGTCGTCGCGGCCAAGTAAGCGCGACAAGTAAGCGCGACATCGCGATGGACGTTCGATGCCCCGGATTGCGAAACCGCAGTTCGGGGCATTTTCATTTGGCGCCTCACGCGCTGATCCGCGCTCGCCCGCCTGTGGCCTCGTCGAGATCGGACTGAAGCCAGCGTGCAATCCGGCGCCACGGGCCGGTCAGGGCCATGCAGCCGACGAACAGGCCGAGATGGCCGCACGGCTCGGTGTCGCATTGCAACCATGCGGGCGGCGTGCCCAGGAGCCGCATTGTCGCGAATGCCTGATCAGGCGGAACAACGATGTCCTTCTCCGCAGCGAGCAGGAAGACGGGCAAGGTCACTGCGGCAAGATCGATCTTGCGACCGAGCGCAACGAAGTCTCCGGCCGCGATCCGGTTCTGGCGAAAGATCCAGTCGGTCACTTCGAGGTAGTAGGTGCCGGGCAGATCAAGCGTCTCGTCGTTCCAGCGCGTAAAGCGATCGAGCAGGACCCGCGCATCCTCCGACTTGCCGTCGAGCCGCCGCTGCAGCGCAGCCTCCACGTCAAGCAGGTTGAACGGGAGGCTCCAGACCTGAAGCATGTGCTCGCCGCTGACGATCCCTTCACCCTGCCGCACCATTGCCTCGAAGGATTGCTGCGGGAGCGAGGCGACCATCCTGGAAAGCTCCGACGGCACCGACACGTCAACCGGGCTGCCCGCAAGCACCAGCCGCCGCACCTTGTCGGGAAAGCGCGCCGCATAGAGCAGTGACAGCCATCCTCCCTGACAGAGACCTGCGAGGTCGACGGGTGGTCCGATGGTGTCAACGGCGACGTTGAGATCGGACAGAAAGGTGTCAATCGAGAAATACCGCATCTCCGGCGTCGCCGAGCGCCAATCGGTGAGATAGAGACGTGCAGTACCGGCCTCCTGCAACGCCGCCATCAGGCTGTGGCCGTGTGCAAGATCCGCGATCTTCGCGCGGTGCAGCGCGTAGGGCGCGCAGACCAGCAGCGGCGGGCCCTCGACCGCGCTCGAGAAGTCGAGCAGGCGCATCGTCGGCAATTGCAGCGCGACGGAATTGGCCGTCGTCCAGGGCAGTTCCTGTTCGTCTGACGCATCTGTGGGCTCGGCCGGGCGATCCGGGTACCATTGTGAGGAGATGTCCAGCGCCAATCGCATGGCCTCAAACGGCCATAGCCAAGCGTGCTGCACCCAGTTGGTGCTGCCACTCCGTTCAGAGGGGTCTGCTTTTTCGCGCAAGCTCATTCACCGATTGATCGCCGACCAAGATGGTCAGGCCGGCGCAGGTCTAAACCTTGACCCCGATCAAGAACCGACGAATTAAGGTCGAACACCTTACGTCAACCAGCCGGAACGGAAGCCATGCCGGGAAGTCACGATCTCGCGATCCCGGCGCGACTTTGGCGGGGCGCGGACAGCCGGCGCCGCCGCGATCATGCGGCCCGTGCCGTTGCCTTCTCCGTATCGAGCCGGCGCGCGAACAGCCAGCGGAAATAGGTCAACGGCGCGTCGGCGCCGATCGCCAGCAACTGATAATCCGGATCGGCATCGAGCACCTTCTGCTGCGCCTCGATGAAGTCCTTGTCCTCGTTGAAGGCCTCCTCGAGCGAATGCCGCAGCGACAGCGCGATGTTCGCGTTGTCGGTGTCGAAATCGTGCAGATAGTTCCAGAAGAAGTGCGTTGAGGAGCGCGTCTCCGGGGTCATGAACTGCGCGTTGCGGTATTGCCGGGTGCCCGGCACCTGAACGCCCTTCTCCGCGCCCTGCCCGGCCGGCGCGAACATCGTGTCGAGCGTGAAGATACCCGGCACGATCATGCGGCCGACATTGCGGCGATCGACCATGTCGGCTTTGTTCGGGATCACCTTCTTGTGGTAGGGCGGCGCATCGGCGCCCATGTGCCAGCGCTCGACGCGGAAACCGTCCTCCAGCTTCTCGATCGCGACCGGCTTGGTCTTGTAGGCATATTCCTCGGAACCGCCGAGCGTGTTGGTGTGCACGAAAGCGAGATGCGCGAAGTCGCTGAGGTTGTCGACGATCAGGAGCCAGTTGGCCTTGTAGTGCATATAGCCCGGCAGGCCGCGCCATTTGGGATCTTCGAGCGGCGGATAGTCGAGGATCAGCTTCGGATCGGCCTTCTCCGGATCGCCGGTCCAGATGAAGATCATGTTGTAGCGCTCGACCACGGGATAGCTGCGCACGCCGAGCTTGGCGGGGATCGCGTCCTGGCCGGGGATCTGGATGCACTTGCCGTCGGCCGCGAACTTCATGCCGTGATACATGCACCTGATGTCGTCGCCCTCGACCCGTCCCATCGAGAGCGGCGCCGCGCGATGGCAGCAACGGTCGTCGAGCGCGACGACCTTTCCGCTGGCGCCGCGATAGATCACGATCGGCCGCTCCAGGATGGTGCGCGCCAGCTTCTTGCCGTCGATCAGCTCGTGGTTCAGCGCCGCCACGTACCAGGCGTTGCGCAGGAAAATCCCGTCGTCGTCAGCCAATTCACCCTCCCGATGCAATATTGCTTGCAACGAGGTTAGGGGATTGCGGCCGCCGGGATAATCCGATTTGGCTGGACACACTGTACCGGTGGATGGACAATCGGCCATGGAGTGGCGTGACTGGGAGCTGTTTTGCGAAGTTGTCGAGCATGGCGGCTTCAGTGCGGCTGCGCGCGTGCTCGGTCACCCCAAGTCGAGCCTTAGTGCTGCGGTGCAACGGCTCGAGGCCAATCTCGGGCTGCGGCTGATCGAGCGGACCACGCGGCATTTGCGGCTGACCGATTCCGGCGAGACGATCTATCGCAAGGTGCGTCCGCTGTTCGCGGCGCTGCACGACACCCACAGCGAGGCGCTGGCGATGTCGAGCGCGGTCGCCGGCACGCTGCGCATCAAGGCGCCGTACGAATTCGGCGCGCATCACGCGGGGCCGGTCGCCTGCGCGGTGATGGGCCGCTATCCGGAGCTCGCGATCCGCGATCGATGTCGAGCACGATATCGTCAACCCGATCGCGGAGAACTACGACATCGTGTTCGCGATGCTGGAGGCGCCGCTGCCGTCGGCCGGCATCGTGATCCGGCGCGTCTTCACCCTCGAGCGCGGCCTGTTCGCGGCGCCGGCGCTGCTGGAGAAGTTCGGCGAGCCGCGCACACTGGACGAGCTGAGACAGCTGCCACTTCTGACGGGTCCCAGCGATCCGCGATGGGCGATCACCGCACCCGGCGGCGCCGTCGAGCATCTCGCGGTCGATCGCGCGCGTCTCACCTCTTCGAATGCTCATGTCCGCCTGCAAGCCGCGCTCGCCGGCCATGGCGTGCTGCGGGTGACCGCGAGCTACACCCGCGCCGCAGTCGCGGCCGGCCAGTTGCGGCGGCTGTTGCCGGACCACGCCTGCGAGCCGCTCAACGTGCACGCGCTGCTGCCGGCGCGGCAATTCGTCCCGGCCAAGGTGCGCTGCTTCCTCGATGCGATGGAGGCGCACGCGCGCGGCGATCCCGAGGCCTATATCAGGCCATAGGCCGCGCCGCCGTCACGCGCGCGATGACGTCAGAGGTAATCGATCGACGCCTGCAAACCTTCGATAGTCCGGACAGCCGCTTAAGGACGGCACTTGAGAAGGAGAGCACCATGACCGACCATGCCACCGTCGCCCGCAACTACATCGCGCTCTGGAACGAGCGGACGCCGAGCCGGCGCCGCGAGATGCTGAGCACAAACTGGACCAGTGATGCGCGCTATGTCGATCCGCTGATGAGCGGCGACGGCCATGAGGGCGTCGATGCGCTGATCGCCGGCGTGCAGCAGAAGTTTCCGGACTTCACCTTCAAGCTGATCGGCGAGCCGAACGGCTTCGGCGACCACGTCCGCTTCTCCTGGGGCCTCGGGCCCGACGGCGTCGACAGCCCGATCAAGGGCACCGACTTCGCCCTGCTGAAGGACGGCCGGATCAGGAGCATCACCGGCTTCCTCGACCAGGTGCCGGGGGCCTAACGGCTTCTTCAGGTAAACCGCGACCTACATCCTCTCGTCATTCCGGGGCGACGCGCAGCGTCGAGCCCGGAATCCATCGGGCCACAAGGCCTGCGGCGAAATGGATTCCGGGCTCTCGCTTCGCGAGCTCCGGAATGACGGGGGGGACCGCTTCCACCCCCGCAATCCCGCTGCTAGTCTTCCCGAAACACAGGGAGGACCACCATGAAGGCCGATCACGCCTTCAACACGTCGGTCGTCAGCGACATCACGCCGGCGCTGCTGGCGATTGGCCGCGACAGCTTTGCGGAGGCCCTGATCGACACGCTACGCCGGGTCGCCGGGGTCGGTCACTGCATGGTGTTCTCGTTCACGGGCCCGCGGTCCGCCGCGTGCCTGCTCGACGTCGGCAACATCCCGACCGGGCGCGACCTCGGGATCGCCTATTCCGAGCATTTCCACCAGGCCGATCCGAATCGTGACGCGGTGTTCGAGGGGCAGGCACAGGCCACGCCGATCATGCTGCCGACCTTCGCCCGCCGCATGTACAGCGACGGTTATCGCAAGATCTTCTTCGACGATTCCGACATCGTCGACAAGTTCGCTTCCGCGATCTGGACCGGCGACACCTGCTTCTACGTCAATTTCTACCAGATCACCGCGCAAGGGCGCTTCAGCCGCGCGCAGATCGCGCGCCTCGCCGCAGTGGCGCCCGCGTTGACCGCTGCCGTGGCACGGCACTTCCAGCGCGACGCGGCAGCGGATGTCGATCCCATTGAGCGGTTGAAGACCCTGTTTGCGACCACAGAGCCGCTCGCCCGGCTGACCGGGCGCGAGCAGGAGGTCTGCCTTCGCATCCTCTCGGGCCTCAGCTCGGAGGCGATCGCAGCCAGCCTCGGCATCGGGCTGCACTCCGCCCTCACCTATCGCAAGCGCGCCTATGACAAGCTCGGCATCTCCTCGCAAAACGAGCTGTTCGCGATCGCGCTGCGGCTGACGGCCTCAGTACGCCAGCTGAACTGACGCCCCGCGCTAAAGTTGCCGCTGCGCCGGTTGCGTCGTCTTGCGCGACCATGCCGCCATTATTCTCTGCTGTCATTCCCCGCGAAAGCGGGGAATCCAGTACGCCGCGGCCTCTCAATCGACAATGACTGCCTCTGGAATACTGGATCGCCCGATCAAGTCGGGCGATGACGGTGTGTGTCCCAAATCATGGGGACAGACCGGATGGGCATGGCGGATTATGCTCGTTGAGAACCTGAGGCCATACACCGTGAGCACCGCTCCCCATTTCGACATCGACGTCCCCGCCTTCTGGCAGGACCCCTATCCGACCTTGGCGCGCATGCGCAAACAAGCGCCGATCGCGTTCGTGCCGCAGCTCGGCAGCACGCTGCTGTGCAACCGCGACGACATCTTCATCTGCGAGAAGCAGATCGACGTGTTCTCGTCGCACCAGCCCGAGGGGCTGATGAACAGGCTGATGGGCCATAACATGATGCGCAAGGACGGCGACGCGCACATGAACGAGCGCAAGGCGATCTTCCCGACGATCTCACCGAAGACCGTCAAATCGCACTGGACCGCGCAGTTCGCCGGACACGCGACGCGCATCCTCGACGAACTGAAGCCGGACGGCGTCGTCGATTTCGTGCAGGCCTTCGCGCTGCCGTTCTCGGCTGAGTGCCTGAAATCGATCACCGGCCTCACCAACATGCGCTTCCAGGACATGAACGCGTGGTCGCAGGGCATGATCGACGGCATCGCGAACTACGTCGGCGATCCCGCGATCGAGGCGCGCTGCCATGCCGCGACCTCGGGCATCGACGCCGCGATCGACGAGATGGCTCCAAGGCTGCGCAAGGCCCCCGACCTCAGCCTGCTCGGCGTGCTGCTGCAGACCGACATGCCGATGGCGAGCGTGCGCGCCAACATCAAGCTTGCGATCTCGGGCGGCCAGAACGAGCCGCGTGATGCGATCGCAGGCACCGTGTGGGCGCTGCTGACCCATCCCGATCAGCTGGCGCTGGCGACTGATGGCGCGATCCCGTGGCTGCAGGTGTTCGAGGAATATGCGCGCTGGATCTCGCCGATCGGGATGTCGCCGCGGCGGATCGCCAAACCCTGGACGATCCGGGATGTCGCATTCGAAACCAACGAACGCGTATTCCTGATGTTCGGCTCGGCGAACCGCGACGAGAAGCATTTCAGCGAGCCCGACCGCTTCGACATCCGCCGCGACGCCAGCAAGAGCATCGCGTTCGGCGCCGGCCCGCATTTCTGCGCCGGCGCCTGGGCCTCGCGCGCCATGGTCGCCGACGTCGCGCTGCCCGCGATCTTCACCAGGCTGACGAACCTGCGCCTGATCGAGGACCGGCCGCCGCGGATCGGCGGCTGGGCGTTCCGCGGCCTGCTGGATCTGCCGGTGACGTGGGACCGGTAGAGCGCGCCGAAAGCACCAGCCATTTATTGTTTCAAAACAGCAGCATAGATAAACAAAGACACAGAAACACGCGGCTTGGGCGGCCGCTTTGGATGCTCTCTCGACCCGCAATTGCGCGTCTTGCTGCGCTGCGACACCGTGCCGCCGCAGCCGGTCGGACGACTGTAATCAAACTGTCATGAATCCATTTCAATCCGCCGTTATTGGTGAAACTGCAGTTAGTTGAGCGGTCACAAGGGATTTCCGATGAACCCGAACCACAATGGTAGCAGTCACGATACCGCCTTCCACAACGAGGCCCCCGAGCAGGAGTCCGAGGAGGGTGGCGGCATCAACAAGACGGTTGCGGTCGTCGCGGTGGTGGCTGTCGGTGCTGCGGTGTTCGAAGCTGCCTTGCTGCCGGGACTTGCACTCGGCGTTGCCGCAGTCGCGGCGCCGAAGTACCTGCCGAAGCTGGCGGGCGCACTCAATCCGCTGTTCAAGTCCACCGTTCGCGGCACCTACAAGTTCGCCCAGAAGTCGCGCGAGATGTTTGCCGAGGCCCATGAGCAGGTCAACGACATCGTTGCCGAAGTGAAGGCCGAGAGCAAGGCGCCGGAAAGCAAGACGGCGGCAGACGGCCGGGCGTCGCCTGCGGCCTGAACGGGCCGGACGGGCAGACACAAGACGGCGAAGCGCGCCGGTGATCAACCTTGCGACGCCGGCGCTGCAGGCAATTTGACGACGGCATCATTCGCGTCCCCGCGCCGGCGTTGGAACGCTGTGAGAGGAATGCGATGACCAAGATGAAGCTGCAGATTGCGCATCAGGTTCCGGGCCGGATTCGCATGAAGGTGCCGTCGGCCAAGGAGAACCCCGAGCTTCTTGAACAGATCAAGCAGACCTTCAGCGTCATTCCCGGCATCGAGGAAGTCCTGGTCAACCCGGCGACCGGCAGCATCGTGCTGCACTACGACACCGACCGGCATGACGAGTTTCACGGCCGGCTGCAGCATCACACCGGCGGTCACTACAAGCCGCCGACCAATGAAATTGACGCGCTGGCGAACAAGATCGAACAGGAAGCCGAGTATCTCGCCGAGCATTCGCACACGGCCAGGGTCATTGTCGACTTCTTCAAGGACTTCGACAACGGGATCAAGGTCTCCACCGGGAACGTGATCGATCTGAAGATCGTGCTGGCAGCCGGCATCGCCGGCTTCACCATCTTCGAGGTCGGCGCCACCGCGGCGACGCCGGTTTGGGTCACGCTGGCAGTGTTTGCCCTCAACCACATGATCCAGGCCAACATGCGTGACGCCGAGCAGGCGGAGCCGGCAGGCGCGACGGCCTGATCCGCCAGGGGCGAGAGCGTAATCCATGGACTTCCGCTTCTGCCACTCCATGCCAGGGCGCATCCGTCTGAGCATTCCCGCGCTCGGCCAAAATCGCAAGCTGGGCGAGATCTGCCTCGGCTGGCTGCGGGCGCAGGACGGCATCAGGACCGCGCGGATCAACTACGACTGCGCGAGCCTCGTGCTGGAATACGATCCGGCTCACGAGCAAAGACTGCTGTTGCTGCTGAACAGCTTCAAGCGCATGAGCCTGGCCGACCTCAAGGCGCTGGGCGCCGGCGCCGCGCAGGATGCGGGCGCGCAACGCGCCAGCGTCCCGGAGGTCTCGAAGCGTTCGCCCCTGGCGTTGCCGACGCTGTCCCTGTTCATGGCTTTGAGCGCCAATCCGGTGATCACGGCGATCAACATGCCGCTGATGCTCTGGAATGCGATCCCGATCGCCAAGCGCGCCTGGAAGGTCTGGGCGAACGAGAGCCGGCTGAACATCGACGTGCTCGATACGCTCGCGATCAGCGCGTCGGTGCTCCAGGGCAACCCGCTGGCCGGCTGCATCGTCACCTGGCTGATCAAGCTCGGCGACTGGATCCGCGACCTGACCGCTGCGGGCTCGCGACGGGCGATCAACGAGCTGCTCGAATTCCAGTCGAAGACGGCCTGGCTGCTGCGCGACGGCGAGGTGGTGTCGATTCCCGCCGCCGAGCTCAAGAACGGCGACATCGTCGTGGTGTATCCCGGCGAGATGATCCCGGTCGACGGCGAGATCATCGACGGCTCCGCCACCATCGACCAGAAGACGATCACCGGCGAGGGCCTGCCGGTGCATCGCGGCAAGGGCGAAGCGGCCTTCGCCGCTACCGTCATCCGCGAGGGCCAGATCACGTTGCGTGCCTTGCGCGTCGGGACGGCGACCACCGCCGGCCAGATCGTGCGGTTGATCGAATCCGCGCCGATCGGCGACACCCGCATGCAGAACCATGCCGAACGCTTCGCCGACCGGCTCGTCACCCCGACCCTGGCGCTCGCCACCGGCACCGCCATGGTCTCCGGCGACTTCAATCGCTTCCTCTCGCTCGTCATCGTCGACTACGGCACCGGCATTCGCGTCGCCGCCCCTACATCCGTGCTGTCCTCGATGACGCTGGCCGCCCGCACCGGCATGATCATCAAGAGCGGCGGCCACATGGAGAAGCTCGCCGGGATCGACACCATGGTGTTCGACAAGACCGGCACACTGACCCACGGCACGCCGGCGGTCATCGATGTGATCTCCTATCAGAAGTACATCACGCCGAACCACCTGCTCGGGCTCGCCGCGGCGGCCGAGACCAAGCTGCAACATCCGGTCGCCGAGGCGTTGCGCAGCCGCGCCCGCCAGCTCGCCGTCAACATCCCGCCGTGCAACGAGACCACCTACCGTCTCGGCCTCGGCGTCGAGGGCCAGGTCAACGGCTACTATGTCCATGTCGGCAATCAGCGCTTCATGCGCCAGAGCGAGATCATCGTCGACGCCGCGGTGCATGATCGCGCGGCGCTCGACGAGCGCGGCTATTCGAGCCTCTACATCGCCGTGGACGGCAAGCTCGCGGGCCTCGTGCCTTACTCTGACGAGATCCGCGAGGAGAGCCGTCCGGTGATCCAGCGGCTGCATGAGCTGGGCGTCAAGAACAGCATCATGCTGACCGGCGACAATGCCGTCGTGGCGCGGGCCGTCTGCAACCGGCTGGGGCTCACCGAGCACTTCGCGGACATGCTGCCGGCCGACAAGGCCGGCGTCATCCAGGAGCTGCAGCGCCAGGGCCGCCGGGTCGCCATGGTCGGCGACGGCATCAACGATTCGCCGGCGCTCAGCTTCGCCGATGTCGGAATCGCCATGAAGCACGGCGCCGAAGTCACGCACGAATCCGCCGACGTCATCCTGATGGAAGATTCGCTGTGGAAGCTCGTCAAGGCGGTCGAGATCTCGCAAGGCGCGGTCAGCCTCATCAAGCAGAACTACGCGATCGTCGCCGCGCTCAACACGCTGGCGCTCGGACTGGCCCTGCCGGGCGGCCTGATCACGCCCGAGGTGACCGCCATCATCAGCAACGGCTCGGCGATCCTGGCGAGCCTCAACGGCATCCGGCCAATTCTGCGCTATCAATGAGCCAGGATGTCACCCAGCTCGTCCTGCTTCCTCCCGGCGATCACGCCGCACTACAAGCCGCAGTCAGGACGCTGGAGAGCTCCAACCTCGCGGCAAGGATCGCCGACTATGCCGGCATCCCCGTCAACCGGGTCCTGGGCCTGCTGCCGAAAGCCGCCAACCGCCAGCTCAGCGGACTGGTGCGCACGGCGGTGATGAAGGGGCTGGAAGTCGCCGTCGATACGCTCGACGAGAAGCCGCCGCCCGCACCCGCGGTCACCTTTTCATCGTTTCTCGCCGGCGTGACCGGTGGCGTGAGCGGCCTGCTCGGCTTCGGTGCGCTCGCGGTCGAGCTGCCTCTGACCACGACGTTGATGCTGCGCGCGATCGCCGAGATCGCGCGGCACCAGGGCGAGGACCTCTCCCGGATCGAGGCCAGGCTCGCCTGCCTCGAAGTGTTCGCCTACGGCACCAAGCGAACCGACGAGAATCTCGACATCGGCTACTACGCCGCCCGCGCGCTGATCAGCAAATACACCAGCGACGCCGCCGCCTACATCCTGGAGCGCGGCGCGGTGGATGCCTCCGCCCCGGTGATCTCCAACCTGGTCAGCGAAATCGTCTCCCGGTTCGGGCTGGTGGTCTCGGACAAGGCGGCGGCCGGCGCGGTGCCGATCATCGGCGCAGCGTTCGGCGCAACCGTCAACGTCATCTTCATGGACCATTTCCAGAAGATCGCGAAAGGTCACTTCACCGTGCGCCGGCTGGAGCGGCTGCACGGCAGCGCGGGCGTTCGACAACACTATGCGGCGATCGCAGCCGGGCTCGGGCCGCGGCGCGGCGTCGCGACGGTATGAGGCGTTTGGCAGCAATTGGACATCGGCGCCGTGCTTCCGCCTGAGGACACCAGGCTGCGCGACCTTCGCCGCATGCGCACGCTGGCCACGGGTTTGCTCGTGTTCATGCTGCTGGTATTTCTGGCGACCTCGATGGCGCAGCCGCACTGGCCGTGGCTGGCCTATCCGCGCGCTTTCGCCGAAGCCGGCATGATCGGCGCCTGCGCCGACTGGTTCGCCGTCGTCGCGCTGTTCCGTCATCCGCTCGGCATCCCGATCCCGCACACCGCGATCGTTCCGCAGAGCAAGCAACGCATCGCGGTCGCGCTCGGCCGCTTCATCGCCAACAATTTCCTGTCGCCCCGCGTGGTCGGCGATCGCATCCGAGACGTCGACATCGCCGGCTGGACGGCGCAATGGATCGAGCGGCCGACGCATGCCCGCAGCGCGGCCCAACGCACGGTCTCGGCGGTCCATCAGGCCCTGCAGGCGACGCCGAGCGCCGAGATCAACGCCTTTCTGACCCGCCGCACTCGGCAGGGCATCGCGGCGGTTCCGGCGGCCCCGCTCGCTTCGCGGGTGCTGGCGCTATTATGGGCGCATGGCAACGCCCAGGCGCTGGTGGAGCGATTGATCACATCGGCGAGCGTGGCGCTCGCCAACAACAAGGAGACGATCCGCAAGAAGGTCTCGCAGCGCTCGTACCGGTTCGTTCCGAAATGGGTCGACGGCATGGTGGCCGACCGCGTCATCTCCGGCGTCAGCCAGACGCTCGACGAGATGCGCGAGCCGAACCATCCCTGGCGCGTCGAGCTCAAGGCCGAGATCGAGCGCCTGATCGACCGGCTCGCCACCGATCCCGAATACCTCGCCAGGGGCGAGGAGCTGAAGCAGCAGATGCTCGACAATCCCGCCGTGATCGGACAGATCGACGCGATGTGGCACGCCATCGAGATGCGGCTGAATTCCGCAGCGACCTCGGCCGCGATTGCGGACGCGATCGAAACCGCCCTCACGTCGGTTGCCGCCCGGGTCCGGGACGATGCCGAGATGCGCGACCGTATCAACCGCTGGCTTCGCGTCGCCGCGCTGCGCGCCGTCGCATCGCGGCGCCAGGAGATCGCGGCCTTCATCCGCAAGGTGGTCGAAAACTGGGACACCGAAACGCTGATCATGCGGATCGAAATGCAGGTCGGGCGCGATCTGCAATTCATCCGGATCAACGGCACCGTCGTCGGAGGGCTCGTCGGGCTGCTGATCTTCTCGGTCTCGCGCTGGCTGTAGCGCATGACGGGATTAAGTTGAACCTGGATCGACGGCGGAGGTTCACCTCTCCCTTGGGAGAGGTCGGCGCGTAGCGCCGGGTGAGGGTCTACGGTCCCTCGTGGGAGCTGCGGCCCCTCACCCGATTTGCTTCGCAAATCGACCTCTCCCCAAATGGGGAGAGGTGAACCGAGCGCACGGCCAAAGCGATTCAATAAGATGCGCTCGCCGCGATGCCGTCAGGGGAAGCGAATGCGCAGCAGCGGCAGTTGCTGCAGCCTGTCGATCAGGCGAACCATTTGGCTTGCCGCCAGACCGAGACAGCCGAGCATGAAGTGACGTCGGGTCAGACCCCGCTCACGGTCTGCGAATTCAAGACGCTCGAGGCGTGGCCTGAGGGGAGCGGGGGTACGCAGGGCGGGAAGCGTCGTCATATCCATCAGCCGATCGGAATGCGGATTTCCGGCGCGGTGGTCATCTGCTCGATCGTGCCGTCGAACGACAGGCAATCCGGATTTTCGCCGGGCATCCGGCGGAGCGTCTCGACCAGCTGCTCCTGCTCGAGCAGGAACGAGCGGCCGTCGCACAGCCGGGCATAGGCCGCCCAGGGCACGAATTTGGTGAACGGGAACGGGAATCCCTCGCGCGGCGAGACGTCGATGTTCAGGCCGGAGACAAACAGGACGTTCTTGGTGGCAAACGCCGGCTCGCGCAGGATGCTCCGATAGGTGCGGTCGAACTCGGCCTGGGTGACGAAGCGGGCGGCATCCAGCGCAGGATGCGGCGACGTCACCAGGGCCGGCATGACCGGCGCGAGCGCCGCCTCGAGAAGGTCATGGCCCTCGGGACCTTCGGCCAGCGCACGGCGGAAGTGAAACAGTTCGGGTGACAGCGCCGTCCCGATCGGCGCCGGCGTCTCGCCAAAGCAGGCTTCGCCCAACCGTTCGCGGATCGAATGGCCTGCGCGAAAGACCTTGGACGTGCTCAGCACGGTCAACGGTTGCGGCGGCGTCTCGACCATGCGGTCGAGCCGCAGAAAGACGCCTTCGCTGCGGCTGTCGTCGAGATATTGATTGTCGATCTGGAACACCGGCTCGCCATCGAGCCGGCCGCACTGCACCTGCCGGCAGGCATGCGCGTATTCGTCCTCGTACCAGCGCAGCACGCCGCAGAGCTTGCCGCAGCAATCTCCGAACCGGCAGCCTTCGGTGCGATGGCGCTGATAGACGCCGAAGCGGCCGTCATCGGGATTGTAGCCGACATGGCTGGCCTGGATCAGCACCAGGTCCTCGCCGTGATGGGCATAGGGCCCGTGGCGGTTGATCGCGACCTTGCCGCCGACCCGCCCGTGGTCGAACGGAAACGTCCCGAAATGCTGGGCCAGCAGCATGACCGGATAGCCCTGGCTCTCGTCGGAGCAGAAGGCGCGTGACGGCAGCATACGCTGCCGCTCAAAGCCGAGCGACCGGCAATAGTTGTAAAGCCGCGGCACGAAATGGCCGTAGCGCATCGCATAACGGCCAACCCGGAAGGTTTCGATCATCCGCTGCCTGACCGGTCAGACGTAACCACCCGCGAGGGAGAATTCCCCGCTCCCCCGTACCGGATCGGAACGGTAGATACCGTTGTTGACGGTTATGTGAATGCAGCCGGAGCGACGACCCGGACGCAACAGCCGGTGCGGCTCAGCGCCCCCAGCGCAGCACGACCGGATCGAGCGTGCGCGCGATCTCAATCAGTCCGGCGCGGGTGGCCGGATGCAGCGGTTGCAGCGGGTGCCGGACCGCGTCCGACTTGATGACGCCGCCCTCGCGCATCAGCACCTTGCAAGCCTGCAACCCGCATTGCCGGTTCTCGTAATTGATCAGCGGCAGCCAGCGCGCATAGGCCTGCACCGCCTCGTCGCGGCGGCCGGCGAGGAACGGATCCATGATCTGGCGGATGCCGTCGGGATAGCCGCCGCCGGTCATCGCGCCGGTCGCGCCGGCATCGAGATCGGCCATCAGCGTGATCGCCTCCTCGCCGTCCCACGGCCCCTCGATCACGCTGCCGCCCTTCTCGATCAGGCCGCGCAGCTTGTTGGCAGCCATCGGCACCTCGATCTTGAAGTATCTGACATTGGCGAGCTCCTTCGCCATCCGCGCCAGGAAATCGACCGAGAGCGGCGTGCCCGCGACCGGCGCGTCCTGGATCATGATCGGGATGCCGATCGCATCCGAGACCACCCGATAGAACTCATAGATCGCCGGCTCGCCGACGCGGAAGGTCGCGCCATGATAGGGCGGCATGATCATCACCATCGCGGCACCGGCGGTCTCCGCCTCGCGGCTGCGCGCGGCGCACACCGCCGAGGAGAAATGCGTGGTGGTGACGATGACGGGGATGCGGCCCGCGACGTGCTCGAGCACCGTATGCATCACGGTCTCGCGCTCGGCATCGGTGAGCACGAACTGCTCGGAGAAGTTGGCGAGGATGCAGATGCCGTGCGAGCCGGCATCGATCATGAAATCGATGCAGCGCCGCTGTCCGTCGAGGTCGAGGTTGCCGTTGACATCGAAGATGGTCGGCGCCACCGGGAAGACGCCGCGATAGGGACGCTTTGCGATTGTTGGCATAAGACGACCTCCCAAGTTTGTTGTCAGCTGTTCTCGTCAAACGCCGCGGTATGGCAGCGGCGGACCTTCGAGCCTGCGCAGGCCGGGCTCGCGCCGCTCCAGCCACCAACCATACTGCCTGGGCCAGGACGCGAACACCTCGCCGCCTCCGCCGCCCAGCGCAAGCTCGGCGTGCAGCGGCCAGTTCGGATCGAACAGCGCCTCGCGGCCGATCGCGACCAGATCGGCCTGGCCATTGGCCAGCACGTCTTCCGCCTGCTGCGGATGCAGGATCAGTCCGACCGCGATGGTGGCGATTTCGGCGGCGCGCCGGATCTCGTCCGCATAGGGCACCTGGAAGCCATAGCCGCGCGGAATCCGCGCCGCCGTCGCCGAACCGAGCAGGCCGCCCGACGAACAATCGATCAGATCGGCGCCGCGCGCCTTGGCTTCGCGCGCGAACGCGATCTGGTCCTCGAGCGTCAGGCCGCCCTCGACGCCATCGACCGAGGAGATCCGCACCGCCAGCGGCCGCTCCGCGGGCCAGGCGGCGCGCACGGTCTCGATGACCTCGAGCGGATAGCGCATCCGCCCGGCGCGGTCGCCGCCATAGGCGTCGCTGCGGCGGTTCGACAAGGGCGAAAGGAATTCGTGCAGCAGATAACCATGCGCGCAATGCACCTCGACGAATTCGAAGCCGGCCTCCACCGCGCGCAAGGTGGCGCGCCGCCATTGTTCGCGCAACGCGGCGAGCTCGGCCACATCGAGCGCGCGCGGCATCAGCCAGCCCTCCTCCATCGGGATCGCGCTCGGCGCCACTGTCCGCCACGGCAGATCGCCGCGGGCGCGATCGGCCTCGTCGAGCGCGGCATTGCCGTACCAGGGACGCTGCATGCTGGCCTTGCGGCCGGCATGCGCGAGCTGGATCGCGGGCACGGCGCCGTTGTCCTTCAGGAAGGCCGCGATGCGCTCGAGCGGCGCGATCTGCTCGTCGTTCCAGATACCGACATCGCCATGGGTGATGCGGCCCTCGGCCGCGACCGCCGCGGCCTCGACCATCACGAGCCCGGCGCCGCCCTGGGCAAACTTGCCAAGATGAACAAGGTGCCAGTCATTGGCGAGGCCGTCGGTCGCCGAATACTGGCACATCGGTGAAATCAGGATGCGGTTTCGGGAGGTCACGCCGCGAAGCGTGATCGGCTGAAACAGAAACGGCTGCGACATCGGGACCTGCGGACGCGTGGTGGCGGGGAGAATGGCGGCCGAAAGCTAGGCAGCGCGTCCCGCAATCGCAAGCCGCACAACAGCGCAGGCGGCAGGACCTGCACGCATGCAGCACCCGGGCAATGGCACGATCCGCAAAACCCGCAGCATCTGCCGCGGATATTCGCGCGGCTGGTAAACACATTCCACTATCCTTGGATGAGTTTCAGTCATGCCCGGCTGACTTTCAGTCATGCCGGGATCGCGCCACGGATCGCAATTCGCGCCGGACATGCCTACATTGCCGACATGAAGAAAATCGGATTCCTTTCGTTCGGGCACTGGACGCCCTCGCCGCAATCCCAGGCCCGCTCGGCCGCGGACGTGCTCCTGCAATCCATCGACCTTGCGGTGGCCGCCGAACAGCTCGGCGCTGACGGCGCGTATTTTCGCGTCCATCACTTCGCCCGGCAGCTCGCCTCGCCCTTCCCGCTGCTGGCGGCGGTCGGCGCCAAGACCAGCCGGATCGAGATCGGCACCGCCGTGATCGATATGCGCTACGAAAATCCGATGTACATGATCGAGGACGCCGGCGCGGCCGACCTGATCGCGGGCGGGCGCCTGCAGCTCGGCATTAGCCGCGGCTCGCCCGAACAGGTGATCGATGGCTGGCGCTATTTCGGCTACCAGCCGGGCGAGGGCCAGACCGACGCCGACATGGGCCGGCGCCATGCCGAGATCTTCCTCGACCTGTTGCGCGGTGAAGGCTTTGCGCAGCCGAATCCGCGGCCGATGTTTCCCAATCCGCCCGGCCTGCTGCGGCTCGAACCGCTCTCGCAAGGCCTGCGCGAACGCATCTGGTGGGGCGCCGGCTCGAACGCGACCGCGGTCTGGGCCGCGAAGCTCCGCATGAACCTGCAGAGCTCGACGCTGAAGAGCGACGAGACCGGAGAGGCCTTCCACATCCAGCAGGCTGCACAGATCCGGGCGTACCGTGCTGCCTGGAAAGAGGCCGGCCACACAAGCGAGCCGCGGGTCTCGGTGAGCCGCAGCATCTTCGCGCTGGTCGACGATCGCGACCGCGCCTATTTCGGCAACGGGCAGGAGGAAGACCAGATCGGCTTCATCGACGAGCGGACGCGCGCGATCTTCGGCCGCGGCTACGCCGCCGAGCCGGACAAACTGATCGAGCAGCTCAAGACGGATGAGGCGATCGCAGAGGCCGACACGTTGCTGCTGACCGTCCCCAATCAACTCGGCGTCGCCTACAACGCGCATGTGATCGAGAGCATCCTGACTCACGTCGCGCCGGCGATGGGCTGGCGCTGATCGCCGCCAAAGAACGACGCAACCGCGGGCACTTGCCGGCCGCTCCCGAGTTCCGGCGGAACTCCGTTCTCAAAGACGGAGAACTACGGAAACATAACTGCGCGTTGTGAGAAGAACAGGTCGGGTACAATGCGTTAGGCGCGCACGTTGCGTGAACAGATCGCCGCAATATCCCGGGACCGTCGTGCGTGGCGCGTCTTGCGGAACTGCCGGGTCAGGAATCCGGATCGCGATTGCGGCGCGGAGATCGGCAAGCCCGCGTGCATGAATGGAAAGGTCAGCGTTCAGGCCTGCCCGGACGCGTTGGCCTTGGCGCGTAAAACGGATTGATCAGGCAAGTTGCCGGATTCCCTACGGCTGCCGCCTGGCACTGCTCCAGCGACGTGAAGATGCAGTCCATTCGTTCGCCGATCAGCTCGCCGTACACATGCATGCAGACGGGATAGCGAGGATCATAGGTTTGTGCCGATGCCGGCTTCGTCATGCAAAGCGCGCTCAGCGCGAGCAACAGCGCTCCAGGCAACCTCACGTAAAATCTCCCGCTATGGCCGCGAAATATATCGCCTCGCCGACAAAACCGTCTCGTGCAATTTCGCCTGAGGGCTGGAGCGGGCGAAGGGAATCGAACCCTCGTATGCAGCTTGGGAAGCTGCCGTTCTACCATTGAACTACGCCCGCGATCTCAATTGCTTGAGGTCGACCCCATGGGGGCGACTAGCCGGACCATAGCCCGGGCCGAGGTGGCGGATCAAGCGCGCATTGACGCCGATCGCCGCGGCGCCGCCTGCTACTGGCCCATCCTCACGAGCACGTCATTGATGACAAAGGGCGCAGCGACCGATGCGTCGCAGCTCCCCCCGCGGGCATAGATGCAGGCATCGCTGAAGCCGACGCGGGCGCAGCTTTGCCGTGAAAAATCCACCGGCAGGTCGCTTGCCGCCTCGGGCCGCGCAAGGATGCGATTGAAGGCCGGCCGGGTCGCCTGCAACAGCAGCGGCGGCAGGATCATCTCGGCAAGGGGATCGGCGGGCTGCAGCGCATAGAGCGGCACCGGGCCGACCAAGCGTTCCCGCCCCGGCAACTGCTGGAAGCGAACGTTGTAAAGCGCAAGTCCGCACATCTGCGGATCGCTGCGCAGTTCGGCGGCGAGCCGCGCCGCGCCGACGCCGCGCGTCCAGTACTCGCGCATCCCTTCGTTGGCACCGGCCAGCGCGACGGACAGCAGCGCCCAGCCGCCGAGGACGATCGGCAATGCCAAGCGGCGCCACGTGGCTTTCGTGCGCAGCCATTGCACCCAATCGGCCGATCCCAGCGCCGCGACGATGGTGAACAGCACCAGCGACAGGAACACGAAGCGGTATTCCTTGTGCGCGATCAGGCTGTGGAAGACGAGGTTGACCAGCGCGACTGCCAGCAGCAACGGTGCGTGGCGCGAGCCGCGCCAGATCGCGGCGAGCGGGAGCAGGATCGCCACCGACCAAACGGTCAGGAAGTCGATCAGATAGGCCGAGGGCGGCGACACGCCGAATTCGATGGCGCGATCGTGGACGAGGTTCTCCTTGATGTTCGCGATCAGCCAGGCGAACGGCACGGCGCCATGCGCAAGGTCGATCGCGGCGGCAAGCAGCAGCGCAACGAGCCCGCCGGCGACCATCGGAACGAGGTTTCGCCAGCGTGGCCAGCACGCCCCGAAAGCCAGCACGGCGATCGCCGGCGCATATTGGAAGCGGCAGACGAAGGCGAATGCGAGCAAGGCACCGCCGATCGCAAGCCGCCGCTGTGACGGATGATCGGTGATCAGCAGCGCCGCCGGCACGATCAGCGCCGTCGCCAACGGCTCGCCCAATGTGTGTGGCGCGAGCATGATCAATTCGAACCAGGTCGCGGCGGCAAACGCTGCGACGACGGCATGGGTTCGCGAGACCCGCGCACCGAGGCACCAGGCGCTGGCCACGATCGCCAGCGACGCGGATGCGGCGATCAGACGCGGCAGCAGGAAGGCGCCTGCGCCGCCAGGCGCGATCGCATCACCCAGCGCAACCGGCCCGGCCAGCAATGTCGGCAGGAACCAGCCGCGAATGCCCTCGCGCCATTCCCACGTCAAAACGCCGTCGTGGCCGAGCATCCGCCACGCCGGCTCGAGATACTGAAACACTTCGTCGGGATAGATCACGTTGGGCCAGACCGCGGCCGCAACGCGGATCGCCAGCGCCAGGAGCAGCAATGCAAACAACGGATGCAAGCGCCCGCTCGCGCGCCCGACCATGCCTGCTCGGCCGGGCGCGGCTTCGGCGCTCGTGCTGGTCATCGTTCCGCCGATTGTCTTCTGGAGCAGCATGCCGGCGACCAGATAGCGGGCAAAGCCTTTAAGATGCGTGACCGGGTGATGCGTGACCGGACGTTGCCGAGGTCACACAGCGGCGGCCGCAACATGCTTAACCAAACCTTAAGATTCCGGATGCGCCGGACCGCGACGATGTTATGCTCTCGTGGGGGTTGGTGGCGTCATGGCGGGGCGTGGGTACACCATTTTCGACACGGCAGTCGGCCGATGCGGCATCGCATGGGGCGACGCCGGCGTGGCGGGTATCCAGCTTCCGGAGCTCCGCGAGATCGAAACCCGCAAGCGGCTGTTCCAGCTCTATCCCGATGCACGCGAGATGCGGCCGCCCGAGGAGATCGAGCTTGCCATCGAGGGCATCGTCGCGACCTTGCGCGGCGGCGATGGTGACCTCACGGGCGTGGCGCTCGACATGACCGACATCGCGGCCTTCGACCAGCGCGTCTACCATGCCGTCCGCGACATTCCCCGCGGCGAAACCCGGACCTATGACGAGGTCGCCAGCGCCCTGCGCGCGACCGGCGCGGTCTATGCGGTGGCGCAGGCGCTCGGCCGCAATCCCTTCATGATCATCGTGCCCTGCCACCGCGTGCTCGAGGCCGGCCACTATCCGGACCGGATTTCGGCGAACGGCGGCAGCGTCTCGAAGCGGCGGCTGCTCTCGATCGAAGGCGCCCAGCCGACCACCAGCAAGACCCTGTTCGACGTGCTGCTGCCCGTTGCGCGGCCCCGGCCGCAAGCCTAAATCTCGGGAATGAACCGAACCACGCTGCTGCAGCGCGACCGCATCACGGTGAACGAGTTTCGCTGCACGGCGGAGCCCGGCGACAAGCCGTTCGTCGAGCAATTCGCCTGCCACTCGGTGTCCTATGTGCGCAGCGGCAGCTTCGGCTGCCATTGCCGCGGCCGCTTCCATGAACTGGTGGCAGGCGCGATCCTGGTCGGCCATCCCGGCGACGAATACACCTGCACGCACGACCATGTGGTCGGCGACGAATGCCTGTCGTTCTTCCTCGACCCGGAGCTGGTCGAGACGATCGGTGACCGCGCGGACGTCTGGCAGGTCGGCTCGGTGCCGCCGCTGCCGGAATTGATGGTGATCGGTGAGCTCGCCCAAACGGCGGCAGCTGGCAACAGCGATGTCGGCCTCGACGAGGTCGGTCACCTCCTCGCCAGCCGCCTTGTCGAGCTGGTGTCCGACCGCAAGGCAAAGCCGCTCACCGCCGGCCTGCGCGATCGCCGCCGCGCCGTCGAGGCGGCGCTGTGGATCGACGCCAACTCGCATCACCGGATCGATCTCGACGATGCCGCCGAGCAGGCCGGCTTGAGCAGCTTTCATTTCCTGCGGTTGTTCTCCGCGGTGCTCGGCGTCACGCCGCATCAATATCTGGTGCGCTCGCGGCTGCGCCATGCGGCGCGACGGCTGGTCGACGACGACAGCCCGGTCACCGACATCGCCTATGACGTCGGCTTCGGCGATCTCTCCAATTTCGTGCGCAGCTTCCACCGCGCCGCCGGCGCCTCGCCGCTGAAGTTTCGCCAGGCCTCCCGCGGCGACCGCAAGATTTTCCAAGAACGCCTGGCGCTGCAATAGCTAGGTTTGCTCCGGTCCGCGCGTCACCGACGCGCCCAACGACTGGAGATCTCACCATGTACGACCATATCGGATTGCGCGTCGCCGACCTCGACGCCAGCGTGCGCTTCTACACCGCGGCGCTGGCGCCGCTCGGCTTCGTGCTGTGCTCGCGCGACGACAGCGGCGCCGGCTTCGGCCCGAAGGGCGAGCCCGCGCTCTGGCTGCATCTGCACAAGGGCAAGGCACAGGGCGGCGCCCATATCGCGTTCCGCGCACCGAGCCACGAGGCGATCAAGACATTCCACAGCGCGGGCCTGAAGGCCGGCGGCAAGGACAACGGCGCGGCAGGCCACCGCAAGGACTACAGCCCGACCTACTATGCAGCCTTCCTGCTCGACCCCGACGGCAACAATGTCGAGGCGGTGTCGACCTGAGATCAGCTCATAAAAGGACCCAATCCCCATGGCTTCGATTCAAAAGGACATTCCAATCGACGCGCCGGCGGACCACGTCTGGGACGCGCTGCGCGATTTCGGCGCGCTGCATACCCGGCTGGTGCCGGGCTTCGTCACCGACACCCGGCTCGACGGTGACGTTCGCACCGTGAGCTTCAGCAACGGCACCGTGGCGCGCGAGACGCTGGTCGATTGCGACGACGAGCGGCAGCGGCTGGTCTATGCGATCACGAGCGAACGGCTGAAGCAGCATTCCGCCTCGGTGCAGGTGCTTGCCGAGGACGACGCGCACTGCCTTGTGGTGTGGATCGCCGACGTGCTGCCGCACGAGATCGCGCCCTATATGTCGGCGCAGATGGACCTTGGCGCGGCGGCGATGCAGGCGGCGCTGGCGAAATCGGCCAAAGAAAAGAACGCGGCGTAGCGGCGCTGGCGGCCAGAAGATCTTATCACCGTAACGGTGTGAGAATTGTAGCGAGCGGCTCTCCCTACATCGTCGTCCTGGCGAAAGCCAGGACCCATAGCCACCGAATTCGATTGAGAGTGCGATAGTGGCCCCAGCGTCGCTCGACAACAAGCGGTCGGGGTAATGGGTCCTGGCTTTCGCCAGGACGACGCCGACGGTGTGAGAGCCGGGGATAACAGCGCAGAGCGCTACGACAACGCCGGCTGCGCCTCGGCAACCTGCGCGGACTTGCCCCAGCGCGTCAGGATCACGCTGAGGCAGGAGAGCACGCCGAGCACGCCCATCGAGGCGGCGGCGAGTGCGAAGAAGTTCTGCGCACTCGCCTCATGCGTCGACAGCCACCAGCCGCCGGTGCCGATGAAGATCAGCCGCGCGGTCTGCGCCAGCACCGGGCCCAGCACCTTGGCGGCGCCCTGCGAGGAGAAATACATCGACATCGCAAGGCCGATGAAGGCGTACATGGGCGCCGCGGTCGACAGATATTGATGGCTGGTCGCCCGCACATGCGGATCGCTGGTGAATAGGTTGACCCAGAGATCGGGGAACACAGCGATGAAGCTGCCGACCACGCCGACCGACAGGAACGACACCGTGCCCGCGGTCCAGGCGATGCGCCGGGCGCGCGCGATGCGCTCGGCGCCGACCGCCATGCCGATCATCGGCACCGAGGCGATGCCGACGGCAAACGCGACCGAGGTCAGCATGAATTCGAGCCGCGCGCCGATGCCGTAGCCGGCGAGCACCGCGGTGCCGAATTGCGCCAGCATGTGGGTGAAGATCGAGATCGTCAGCACCGATTGCAGCGGCGAGAAGCAGGAGACCGCACCGACCCTGAGGATGTCGATGAACATCGCCCATTGCACGCGCAACCCCCTGAGCTTCGGCTTGACCCGGGCGCGGCCCGAGAACAGGTACCAGCCCATCACGCTGATGCTGATCGAATAGGCGATCAGCGAGCCCGCGGCGACGCCGCGCATGCCGAATTGCGGCACCGGGCCGAGGCCGAGCCCGAGCGTGCCGCCGAGCATGATCTGCCACACCGCCGAGGACAGGATCATGGTCGACGGCAGCTTCATGTTGCCGGTGCCGCGCAGGATGCCGGCCATCGTGTTCATCAGCCAGGGCAGGATCGCGCCGCCGAAGAAGATCTGCGTATAGGCGATCGCCTGCGCCAGCACATTGCCGCGGCCGCCGAGCAGTTCGAGCAGATGCGGGCCGAAGATCAGCATGCCCAGCATGAAGGTGACGCCGAAGGTGAGGCCGATCAGCAGCGCATGCATCGCCAGCGTCGACGCGCGCTCGATCTCGCCGGCGCCGAGTGCGCGCGCGATCGCGGATGCGACGCCGCCGCCCATCGCGCCGCCCGACATCGTCATGGTCAGGATCACGCAGGGAAACACCAATGCCATCGCCGCCAGCGACTCGACGCCGAGCCGGCCGATATAGGAGGTCTCCGCGATCACCACGCAGGTGCCCGCGGAGAGCGCGATCACATTCGGCCAGGCCAGCCACAACAGCGTGCGCAGGATCGGGCCGTCGAGCAGCGCGTTGCGCGCGGGCTTGGTCACCGGCGGCGGCAGCGGCCGCTCCTGGTCGTCGACAGGTATTTCGGCGAGGCCGAGGTCGGACATTTCCACTCCCACGCGCGCAGTCTGGGAGCCGCGCCATGGTGTTTCCCTACCATGGTGGCGGCGAAATCCACGTGCGCGGGACGCAAGGGGGGCCTGCGCGATTGCAGGTGAACCTTGATGAACCTCTGATCTAGCCGATCGACCACACGAACGGCGCGCCGGCGGTGCTGTTCGGCTTCAAATGCAGCGGAATGTGCCGTCCACAGCCGGCCGCCAGCCCCTCGAACAGCCCGGTCAGCACGCTGGCGCAGGCCGGGTGATAATCGGCCACATCGGCCATCAGCTTCCAGCCCTGCTGGCGGATCTCGAACTGGCCTTCGGATTCGGTGATCTCGGCAACATCATCCTGCGACTCGAACAGCGTGCGCAGGAATGCGGCAAATTCCGTGGCACGGCCACGGCTGCCGCCGAGCGCCTGCGCGACCTCGTCGAAATACTGCATGCCGATCAGCTTGCCGGTGAGATGCAGCAGATAGCTCGCATCCTCCGGGCCGAACACCTGCACGATGACGGGCGCGGCCGTCTTCACATATTCCATCGCGTAGTTGCGATAGGCCTTCTCCAGCCGCGGCTTTGGCCAGCTGTCGACCGGCAGCGCCGGCGCAGTGTTCGGATCAAACGGCGGCGCCTCGAGATGGCGCGCGAACACCAGGCGCTGGTCGAGCTCAAGCGGATGGTCATATTCGCAGTAATAGCCCTCGAGGCCGTCCTGGCCGTCGACGCTCTGCTTGGTGCAGACGAAGCCGAGCCTGAGATCGCCGAGCGCGACACCGTTGTTGGCGTGCCAGCCGCGCAGCATCGCGCGCGAGACCTCGCCCGGCACACCGCAGATCGCGGTGCCCTTCCAGATCCAGCGCGGCGGCGGATAGCGGATCCAGGCCTTGCGGTCGTTCTCGTACACGTATTGGACATGCACGCCGCCGATCCAGTTGGAGAGATAATGATACTGCGCGGCCGCGACCGCCGGCGGCAGGCCGTCGAGGCCGAGCTTCTTCAGACCGGGCAGGAAGCGCTCCTGCTGCTGGCGGCGAAACACGCGGAAGACGAACTCGGCGGCATCGGCGGTGCCGCGCCGCGTCACCACGGTGAGGATCAGCCCGGTGAAGAAGGCGTGATAGAGATCGGCGACGCTGCGCCACTTCCGCCACTGCGCTTCTTGTGCGGACTCCGTTGCGGCGCTCATGTTCACTCCCGATCTGTTGTTTGCCGGAATGTGTCACCGCCAGCGAGGCGACGCAACCACACACCCGGCGTCATCGCCCCACTCGATCGGGCGATGAAATGATCCGGAGCCCGCGATCTCGATTCATGCTTCGTCTCGCGGCTGAATCTTTCACCTCGCCATTGAGCACGAAGCCGAAAATGGGGGCCGAACAGACCCCTTCACAACCCGAGATCGCTCAATGACGGGTGATCGTCGGGGCGCCGGCCAAGAGGCCAATGGAATAGACGATCCTCGGGCTTGATCGGTAGGTCGTTGATGCACGCATGACGGCGGCACATCAGGCCATTCGGCTCGAACTCCCAATTCTCGTTGCCATACGACCTGAACCAGTTTCCACTGTCATCGTGCCATTCATAAGCGAACCGCACCGCAATCCGGTCACCCGTGTAGGCCCACAACTCTTTTATCAGGCGATAGTCGAGTTCGCGGGCCCACTTTCGAGTCAGGAACGCCTGAATTTGATCGCGACCCTCGACGAACTCGGAACGGTTTCGCCAGCGGCTATCTGGCGTATACGCCAGCGATACCCGGGCAGGATCGCGGCTATTCCACCCGTCCTCGGCAAGTCGGACCTTCAGCGCAGCGCCTTCAGTGGTCGTAAAGGGCGGCACGGGCGGACGTTCGGCTTCCATTGCCAATCTCCTGTTGTGGCGAGCTCTGTTTCGTAAGCTGGAGAGGACCCGAGCCGACGGCGAAGTCGTCGGCTCGGGAGACACCGGTCAGGCGGCCTTGAGATCGTTCGCTTGCACGACAGGGAAATCGATATCGGTCTTGGCGACCTCGTTGACGAAATTAGTGAAGACGTTCTCCACAACGAGGGCGACAATTTCGAGCACTTGAGCATCGCTGTACCCGGCCTTGCGAACCGCAGCGATATCTTCGTCGCCGACGTGGCCGCGCGTTTCGGCGACCTTCGCCGCGAAGCGGACGGCGGCATCCGCCTTCGGATCGCCGGAAGTTCCCTTCCGGTTGAGGGCGATCTCTTCAGCGCTGATCTTGGCCAGATTCAGTCCGAGGTAAGTGTGAGCCGACAGACAATAGTCGCAGCCGTTCACCTGGGCCACGGCGAGCGCGATGCGCTCGCGAGTCTTGACATCCAGACTCTTCGCAAGAGTTCCGCTGAGGCCGGCTAAGGCCGTGAGCGCCACCGGGCTGCTGGAGACCACCCGAAACAGGTTGGGTACGACGCCGAGCTGCGCGTTGACGGCAGCGAGGATCGGCTTGGAGGCTGCTGGCGCATCGTCCAGCGCGGGAATGGGAAGGCGGGCCATGATGATCTCCATCGTTGGTTGAACGGTAACAGGCCGGTTGGGTCGGCTGACCACGGACATAGGTCCTTCCAGTAGGAATGATAATGCTGTAATTTCGAGAGGCATTGTCTTGGTGAGTGAGATAATCAATTGGATCGTTTGGAGGCGATGACGGTCCTCGTGGCCGTGGTGGACAACGGAGGCTTCACCGCGGCGGCGCGTGCGTTGGGTCTGCCTCTTCCCACCGTCAGTCGAAAGCTGGCAGAGCTGGAATCGCATCTTGGCACTCGGCTGCTGAACAGGTCGACGCGACGGATCGCGCTGACCGACGCGGGGCAGGACTACCTGTCTGCTTGCAAGCGCATCCTCGAGGAGATCGGGGACGCCGAGCGAAAGGTTGCCGGCGAATACGTCGCTCCGAAGGGGGAGTTGGTCATATCCGCGCCCATCGTGTTTGGCAGGCTCCATGTGATCCCTGTCATCAGCGAGTTTCTGGCGAAACATCCTGATATCGACATCCGGATCGTCCTGTCCGACCGGAACGCTCATCTGCTCGACGACGACATCGATCTGGCCGTGCGGATCGGCCGACTGCGCGACAGCTCCATGGTTGCAACGCAAGTGGGGATGGTGCGCCAGATCACTTGCGGAAGTCCAAACTACTTTGCGGCGAACGGAATTCCGAAAGTGCCGCGCGACCTTCAAAAACTTTCTGTCATTACCTTCGAGGCGCTGAATTCAGGGACGTCGTGGTCCTATGGAGGCAAGAAGAGCGAAGCGCTGCCAGTCCGCTCGCGCCTGTCCGTCAATACCGCAGAAGCCGCGATCGATGCGGCGATTGCGGGCACGGGCGTGACCCGAGTGCTGTGCTATCAGGCCGCGCAAGCGGTCGCTGGCGGCAAGTTACAGGTCGTGCTCAGCTCCTTTGAGCCTGCGCCGGTGCCGGTGAGCATCATCTACGCAAGTCAAAATATGCTTCCGCTGAAGATGCGCAGCTTCATCGATTTTGCGGCTCCGCGGCTTCGCGCAAGGCTTTCTCAACTCGCTGATCGCGCCAAGGCGTAAGCCGGACAGGCCGCTGCCTTGGCTGGCCCCAGAGCGATCTCTCGGCGTTTGCCCTGCGGAATATCGCTACACGCGAAAATGCTTGGAGAGCTTCAGGCCCTGCGCCTGATAGTTCGAGCCGATGCGCTGGCCGTAGAGCGCATCGGGACGCTCCAGCATGCGTTCATAGACGAGGCGGCCGACGATCTGGCCGTGCTCGAGAATGAACGGCACCTCGCGCGAGCGCACTTCGAGCACGGCGCGCGCGCCCTTGCCGCCGGCGCCGGCATAGCCGAAGCCGGGATCGAAGAAGCCGGCATAGTGGACGCGGAATTCGCCGACCAAGGGATCGAACGGCACCATCTCCGCGGCGTAGTCCGGCGGCACCTGCACGGCTTCCTTGGACGCAAGGATGTAGAATTCGCCGGGATCGAGGATCAGGCTGCCGTCAGGGCGCGCCTTGATCGGCTCCCAGAACTCCTCGACGGCATAGCCGCCGCGGCGATCGACATCGACCACGCCGGTGTGGCGCTTGGCGCGATAGCCAACGAAGCCGCCCGAGTTTTCGCCGGAGAGATCGACCGAGAGCGCGACACCATGGGTGAGATCGGCATTGTCGGCATCGACCAGCCGCTCGGCGGCATGCAGCTCGTCCAGCTCGTCGGCGGTCAAGGTCGCCTCGCCGATCCGGAAGCGGACCTGGCTGAGCCGCGAGCCCTCCCGCAGCAGCACCGGAAACGTCTTCGGTGAGATCTCGGCATAGAGCGGGCCGTGATAACCGGCACCGATCATGTCGAAGCGGCGCGTGCCGTCGGCGATCACGCGGGTGAAGACGTCGAGCCGTCCGGTCGAGCTCTTCGGGTTGGCCGCGGCCACGATCTCCGGCGGCAGCGCCAGGCTCTCCAGCAGCGGCACGATGTAGACGCAATTGGTCTCCAGCACGGCGCCGTCGGAGAGATCGATCTCGTGCAGCTTGAGCTGGTCGATCCGCTCGGCGACGGTGGCATCGGGCCCCGGCAGGAAGCTGGCGCGGACCCGGTAGGCGATGTCGCCGAGGCGGAGATCAAGGCTTGCCGGCTGGATCTGGCTCTCGACAAAGTCGTAGGCGGGCAGAATGAGGCCAGCCTCCGCCATCTCCGCGATCATGCGGTCGGGCAGGATTCCGTTGGATTCATCTTCCAGCGTGAACGACACGGCGCGGTCCCTCGGCGATCCCTCGAGATGGCCCAAAATCAACCTCTGACGGGCCACCAAGCCCCCATATATGGGCTTTTACGGGTTATCCGATGACCGTCTTGACGGAAAGGGCGCGAGGGAATATCAGCTGCACTTATCCCGTGGTGATTTGAGCCGGCCGGCTTGCAGCCACGTTAAATAAGTCGCTAAACAGGCCGGGGACAGTGTGATCCCGGTCTGTGGAGGTTGCTCCAGGCCGGTTTTTTTGTGGCCATTTTCGCCAGGAAATGGCCACCTCGGAGGTCACATGTCTGAATCTGAAGGTACCGCCCGCTTCCGTCCCGAAACCCGCCTGGTCCATGGCGGCACGCTGCGCTCGCAATTCGGGGAGACGTCGGAAGGGCTGTTTCTCACCCAGGGTTACGTCTACGACACCGCTGAGCAATGCGAGGCGCGCTTCAAGGGCCAGGATCCCGGCTTCATCTATTCGCGCTATTCCAACCCGACGATTGCGATGTTCGAGCGCCGCATGATCGAGCTCGAGGGCGCGGAAGCCGCGCGCTCGACCGCGACCGGCATGGCCGCGGTGACCACCGCGATCCTCGCGCCCCTGAAGGCCGGCGACCACGTGGTGGCATCGAAGGCGCTGTTCGGCTCCTGCCTCTACGTGGTGCAGGACCTGCTGCCGCGCTACGGCATCGAGACGACGCTGGTCGACGGGCTTGACCTCGACCAATGGCAGCGCGCGTTGCGGCCGAACACCAAGACCTTCTTCCTGGAGAGCCCGACCAACCCGACGCTCGACGTGCTCGATATCGGCGCGATCGCCAAGATCGCCCACAGCGGCGGCGCCCGGCTGATCGTCGACAACGTGTTCGCGACGCCGATCTGGCAGAGCCCGCTGTCGCTCGGCGCCGACGTCGTGGTCTATTCCGCGACCAAGCATATCGACGGCCAGGGCCGCTGCCTCGGCGGCATCATCCTGTCGTCGGAAGCCTTCATCGCCGAGCACATCCACAATTTCATGCGCCAGACCGGCCCGTCGCTATCGCCGTTCAACGCCTGGGTGCTGCTGAAGGGACTGGAGACGCTCGGCGTCCGCGTCCGCGCGCAGACCGAGAACGCGGCGAAGATCGCCGAGGCGCTGGCGAGCCATCCGAAGGTCACCCGGCTGGTCTATCCCGGCCGCGCGGATCATCCGCAGGCCGCGACGGTGAAGAAGCAGATGGGCGCCGGCTCGACGCTGGTCGGCTTCGAGGTCAAGGACGGCAAGGCCGGCGCGTTCCGCTGTCTCAACGCGCTGAAGATCTCGCGCATCTCCAACAATCTCGGCGACGCCAAGAGCCTGGTCACGCATCCCGCCACCACGACGCATCAGCGCCTGGCGCCGGAAGCGCGCGCCGAACTCGGCATTAGCGAGGGTTTTATTCGCTTCTCGGCCGGGCTCGAGCATCCCGACGATCTGATCGAGGATTTCCAGCGCGCGCTGGAGCAGGTCTAAACTTGGATCGGAAGCGGAGGCTCACCTCTCCCTCGGGAGAGGTCGGCGCGTAGCGCCGGGTGAGGGCTTACGGTCCCTCGTGAGAGTTGCGGCCCCTCACCCGATTTGCTTCGCAAATCGACCTCTCCCCAATGGGGAGAGGTGAAGCGAGCGTGCGGCTAAAGCGATTCAATCATCATGCGTTACGTCGCCGCCGTCGTAACACCGCCGTCGACCACGATGGTCTGGCCGGTCATGAAGGTCGAGGCGTCGGAGGCGAGATAGGCCACCGCGCCCGCGATCTCGTCGGGCTCGCCAATGCGGCGGAGCGGCGTCGACGCGGTGCGACGCTTCAGATTGTCCGGATCCTCCCACAGCGCGCGGGCGAAATCGGTCTTCACCAGGCCCGGCGCGACGCAATTGACGCGCACGCCCTTCGGGCCCCATTCGCCGGCGAGGCTGCGGCACAGCGCGAAGTCGGCCGCCTTGGAGATGCCGTAGGCGCCGATCACGGTCGAGCCGCGCAAGCCGCCGATCGACGAGATGATGATGACCGAGCCCTTGCCGCGTTCGGCCATCTGCGGGATCGCCAGCGCGGAGAGCCAGATGTTGCTCTTGACGTTGGAGCCCATGATCTTGTCGAAGGCCTCATCGGTGATGTCGAGCAGCGGGCCGTAATACGGATTCACCGCGGCGTTGCAGACCAGGATGTCGATCTTGCCGTAATGCTTGATGGTGCCGGAGACCAGCGCCTCGACCTCCGCGCGGCGCGCGATGTTGCAGGGGATCACGAGGGCATCACCGCCGGCCTTCTTGATGCCGTCGGCGACGACCTCGCAGGCATCCGCCTTGCGCGAGGAGATCACGACCTTGGCACCGAGTTTTGCGAGCAGCTCCGCCGAGGCGCGGCCGATGCCGCGGCTCGAGCCGGTGACGACCGCGACCTGACCGGTGAGATCGAACGGGGTGTTCTTCATTGTTGTTGCCTCCCGGATCGGCCGTCATTCCGGGGCTCGCGAAGCGAGAACCCGGAATCCATTGGGCCGCATGATTTGTCGTGGAATGGATTCCGGGTTCGCCGCGTTGCGGCGCCCCGGAATGACGTTTGTGCGATCAGGCCAACAGCCCGCCGCCCTCACTGACGCGACGGAGGTGGTAGTCGGTGTCGCCGAGCGTGTTCTCGATCATGGTCAGCCGCTTGAAGTAGTGGCCGATCTTGGCTTCCATGGTCATGCCGATGCCGCCGTGCAGCTGGATCGACTGCTGGCCGACGAACTTCAGCGACTTGCCGACCTGCACCTTGGCGGCCGCGACCGCCGACGAACGCTCCTTGGCATCGCTGAAGTCCGACGCCATGGTCGCGAACATCGACATGCTGCGGGCCTGCTCCAGCGCCACGAACATGTCGGCGGCGCGGTGCTGCAGGCTCTGGAACGAGCCGATCGCGACGCCGAACTGCTTGCGGGTCTTGATGTACTCGACGGTGTCCTTCAGCGACTGGTCCATCGCGCCGACCGCCTCCGCGCACAGCGCAATGCGGGCCTCATCGGCGACACGCTCGATCAGCGGCAGGCCGTTCTCGGGATCGCCGATCGCAGCATCCGCACCGACTTCGACATTGGTGAAGGTGATGTCGGCCGCGTGCAGGCCGTCCTGGGTCGGATAGCCTTTTTTGGTGATGCCCTTGGCATCCGCCGGGACCAGGAACACGCCGATGCCGGCCTTGTCGCGCTGGCCGCCCTTGGTGCGCGCAGTGACGATCAGCGTGTCGGCGTTCTCGCCGTTGAGCACGACGAACTTCTCGCCGTCGATCACCCAGCCGTCGCCCTTCTTCTTCGCCGTGGTCACGACGTCGAACAGGTCGTAGCGCGAGTTCTTCTCGAGCTGGGCAAAGCCGAAGGTCTTGCTGCCGTCGATGATGCCCGGGATGTACTTGGCCTTCTGCTCGGCCGAGCCGCCATGGCGCAGGAAGCCGCCGGCGACGACGACGGTCGCGAGATAGGGCTCGACCACCAGCGCCTTGCCGAGCGCTTCCATCACGATCATGGTCTCGACCGCACCGGCGCCGAAGCCGCCGTCGGTCTCGGCGAAGGGCAGACCCAGCAGGCCCTGCTCGGCGAGCTTGCCCCAGAGCGCTTTGCTCCAGCCGCCCTTCTCCTTCATGTACTTCTTGCGCGCATCGAAGTCGTAGGCATCCGCCAGCAACCCGTCGACGCTTTCCTTGAGAAGCCGCTGCTCCTCGGACAGATCAAAATCCATGTTCGTTCCCTTAACTAACTGATCGTTGTTCAAGCCGGGGTCTCTTCACCTCGCCCCGCTTGCGGGGAGAGGTCGGATCGCATCGTCAGATGCGATCCGGGTGAGGGGGTACAGGTCTCTCGGCATTCCCTGCACGGAGAGAGGCCCCTCACCCCAACCCTCTCCCCGCAAGAGCGGGGCGAGGGAGAAGAGAAATCAAAGCCCCAGCACCGCCTTGCTGATGATGTTGCGCTGGATCTCGTTGGAGCCGCCGTAGATCGAAACCTTGCGGTTGTTGAAGTAGCTCGGCGCGATCTGCGCGGTCCAATCCATGCTCTCGTTCGAACCGGCATCGCCGTGCTCGTCATAGGGCGCGGCGAACGGGCCGATGATCTCCATCAGCAACTCGGTGGTGGTCTGCTGGATTTCGGAGCCCTTGATCTTGAGCACCGAGGATGCCGGATTGGGCTTGCCCTTGCCGTGCTTGCCCTCGTCGGCGACGACGCGGAGCTGGGTCAGCTCGAGCGCCTTCAGCTCGATCTCGCAGGCGGTGAGCTTCTCGCGGAACGCCGGATCCTCGATCACAGGACGGCCGCCGGACTCGACCTTGGAGGCCAGCGCGCGGATGCGACGCAGCCGCTCCTTCGAGACGCCGACCCGGGCGATGCCGGTGCGCTCATTGCCGAGCAGGAATTTGGCGTAATCCCAGCCCTTGTTCTCCTCGCCGATCAGGTTCTCGTAGGGAACCTCGACGTCGTCGAAGAACACCTCGTTGACCTCGTGGCCGCCGTCGATGGTCTGGATCGGACGCACGGTGACGCCCTTCGACTTCATGCTGAACACGATGAAGGAGATGCCCATCTGCTTCTTCGCGTTCTTGTCGGTGCGGCAGAGACAGAAGATCATGTCGGCGTGCTGGGCGAGCGTGGTCCAGGTCTTCTGGCCGTTGATGATCCACTTGTCGCCACGGCGCTCGGCCGTGGTCTTCAGTGAAGCGAGGTCCGAACCCGAGCCCGGCTCCGAGAAGCCCTGGCACCACCAGTCGTCGACATTGGCGATGCGCGGCAAATATTCCTTCTTCTGCTTCTCATTGCCGAAGGTGTAGATGACAGGGCCGACCATGCTGACGCCGAAGGCGAGCGGCTGCGGCGCGGGATAGGACTGCAGTTCCTCGTTGAAGATGTAGTGCTGCACGGTGGTCCAGCCGGTGCCGCCAAATTCCTTCGGCCAGTGGGTGACGCCCCAGCCCTTCTTGTTGAGGATGCGCCACCAGGTGACCATCTCGTCCTTCGACAGATGACGGCCTTCCTGCAGCTTGCGCCTTGTCTCCGGCGGCACGTTGTTCTTGAAGAACTCCCGTACCTCCTCGCGAAACGCTATCTCTTCCTTGGTGAAAGCGAGATCCATCGGATCCTCCTTATTGAACGACTGATTTGGCTTGCGATGTCTTGGGCTGTTGCTGGCGCAATTCGTGACGCGACAGTTTTCCAACCGGGGTGCGCGGCAGTTCGGCGACGAATTCGACCGCCGCCGGCAATTCGTGCTTGCCCAACTTGCCGGTGAGGAAGGCGCGCAACTCGTCGATCGTGAACGCTTTCTCGCCGTCGCGCAGCTTGATGAAGGCTTTGGCCGCTTCGCCGCGGTAATCGTCGGGAATGCCGATCACGATCACCTCCTGCACGGCAGGATGGGTGTAGATCGCCTGCTCGATCATCTGCGGATAGACGTTGAAGCCGCCGGAGATGATCATGTCCTTCTTGCGGTCGACCAGATAGAAATAGCCGTCGGCGTCCATGTAGCCGATGTCGCCGGTGAGGAAGCGGTCGCCGACGAAAGCCTCCGCGGTCTCCGCTGGCCTGTTCCAGTAGCCCTTGGTGACGTTCGGGCCGCGGATGCGGATTTCGCCGACCTCGCCGACCGGCATCACCTTCGTGGAATCCTCCAGCGACACCACGTCCATCTCGATGCCGGGCAGCATCAGCCCGATCGAGCCCGGCTTCTCCGGTCCTTCCTTGGGATGGCCGGTGCCGGGCGAGCAGGTCTCGGTCATGCCCCAGCCGCTCTTCAGCTTCATGCCGACGCGGCGCTCGAATATCTTGGCGACCTCGACCGGCAGCGGCGCGCCGCCGGAGCCCGCGACCACCAGCGAGGAGAGATCGCGCTTGTCGAGATCAGGCAGCGAGGCGATCGCGATCCACATCGTCGGCACGCCGGGAAACACCGTCGCGCGCTTGACCTCGATGTCCCGCATCACGGCCTCGACGTCGAAGCGCTGATGCAGCGAGATCAGATGGCCGCGCCGGATCACTGACAGCAGCACGACGGTCAGCGCATAGATGTGAAACAGCGGCAGCACGCAGATCACGCGCTCAATCGCATTGCGTTCGAGCCGCCCGGGCCTGCCCCAGACGTCGTAGATCGACACCGCCGCGGTGAGATTGCCGTGGCTGAGCATGGCGCCCTTCGGCAGGCCGGTGGTGCCGCCGGTATATTGCAGCAGCGCGACGTCCTCGACATCGACCGCGGGCCATTGCGACGGCTTGGTCACGCCCTCGATGAACTGGCGGTGCGTGATGATCTTGGGATTGTCGGGCAGCGCGGTCTGCTGTGTGCCGACCTTGCCCCAATTGTCGTCCTCGCAGACGATCAGACGATCGAGCAGGCCTTTGTCGAGAAACTTCAGCGCGGTCGGCAACAGCGCCGAGAGATTGCTGGTAACCAGCACGCGCGCACCGGAATCGGAGAGCTTGTGCGACAGCGCGATCTCGCCGTCGAGCGGCGACAGATGCACGATTCGGGCGCCGGCCTTCAGCGCGCCGAAGAAATTGATCGGATGATCGGGCGAATTGCCGAGGAACAGCGCGACCGAGGTGCCCTTGCCGTAGCCGGCCCGCAAGAAGGCGGCGGCGGCGGTCTCGACCAGGGACTCAAGTTCGCTATAGCTGATCTGCCGGTCGCGGAATTCGAGCACCGGGCGCACACCGAACTCGGCGGCAGCGTTGGAGAGCAGGTCGGGCAGCGTGCCGCGCGTGATCTCGTCGCTCCACTTCACGCCAGAAGGATAATATTGTTCGCCGGGATAGGTCATGAAAGGTCTTGCATCTGTGAGGTGACCCCGCTGCGCGGGCTCCCCTCCCCCTTGCGGGGAGGGGTTGGGGGAAGGGGTACCACACGGGCAGTCCCGACGCGGCTACCCCTCTCCCTAACCCTCCCCCGCAAGGGGGGAGGGAACCCTACCAGCGAGTCCTTGGCCAGAAAGCGGATCACGCCGCCTTCGACGCGGCGGCGAGCGAGGCGAAGGTCTTGCCTTCGTCCGCAAGCTTCCTGAGCAGCGGCGCCGGCTCGAGCGAGGGATCGTTGGTCTCCTTGGCATAGAACGCCAGGCGATCGGCGATGTGCTTGAGGCCGACGCTGTCGGCCCAAAACATCGGGCCGCCGCGATAGATCGGCCAGCCATAGCCATAGAGCCAGACCACGTCGATGTCGGACGGACGCGCCGCGATGCCTTCGGCGAGGATCTTCGCGCCCTCGTTGATCATCGGGTACATCATCCGTTCGAGGATCTCGTCGTCGGTGACGACGCGCTTCTTGCGGCCGAGGCGCGCCAGCGTCTCGTCGATCAGCTTCTCGACCTCCGGATCGGGCAGCGCCGCGCGCGAGCCCGGCTCGTACTTGTAGTAGCCCTTGCCGGTCTTCTGGCCGAACCGGCCGGCCTCGCACAGCGCGTCGGCAATCTCCGACTTGATGCCGCGATCCTTGCGCGAGCGCCAGCCGATATCGAGGCCGGCGAGATCGCCCATCGCGAACGGGCCCATCGGCATGCCGAACTTGGTGACGACGGCGTCGACCTGCTGCGGCAGCGCGCCTTCGAACAACAGCTTCTCGGACTGCTTGCCGCGCTGCGCCAGCATGCGGTTGCCGACGAAGCCGTCGCAGACGCCGACCACGGCCGGCACCTTGGCGATCTTGCGGGCGATCGACACCGCGGTCACCAGCGCGTCCGGCGCGGTCTTGTCGGCGCGGACGATCTCGCACAGCTTCATGACGTTGGCCGGCGAGAAGAAGTGCATGCCGAGCACGTCCTGCGGCCGCTTGGTCGACTGCGCGATCTCGTCGATGTTGAGATAGGAGGTGTTGGAGGCCAGCACCGCGCCCGGCTTGGCGTACTGATCGAGCTTGCCGAACACTTCCTTCTTGACCGCCATGGTCTCGAACACGGCCTCGATCACGAGGTCGGCGTCGCCGACGTTCTCGATGCCGACGACACCGTTGATCAGCGCCATGCGCTTGGCGGGCGCATCCGCCGGGATGCCGCCACGCGCGGCGGTCGCCTCGTAGTTCTTCTGCATGATGCCCATGCCGCGCTTGAGCTGCTCCTCGCCGGTCTCGATCAGGGTGACCGGGATGCCGGCATTGGCGAACGACATCGCGATGCCGCCACCCATGGTGCCGGCGCCGAGGATGGCGACGCGCGCCACGTTGCGGCCCTTGGTGCCTTCGGGGACACCGGAGATCTTGGCGGCTTCGCGCTCGGCGAAGAACGCGTAGCGCTGCGCCTTGGACTGCTCGCCGTTCATCAGCTTGAGGAAGCCCTCGCGCTCCTTCTTCAGACCTTCCTCGAACGGCAGGTCGATCGCGGCGCCCACGGCGTCGGCAGCGGCGAACGGCGCCTCGAGGCCGCGCGACTTCTTGGTCAACGCAGCGACCGCATTGGTGAAGATCGAGCGGTCGGCCTTGGCCGCGGCAAGCTTGGAGTCGTCATCGCGCAGCTTGCGCAGCGGACGCTTCTCGGCGACCACCTTGCGCGCAAATGCCTCACCACCCGAGGCCGGACCTTCCACGATCTCCTCGATCAGGCCGGCCTTGAGCGCCGCATCGGCGCTGATCGGATCGCCGCCGACGATCATCTTGACCGCAAGCTCCGGGCCGACCGCGCGCGGCAGGCGCTGGGTGCCGCCGGCGCCCGGCAGCAGGCCGAGCTTCACCTCGGGCAGGCCGAGCTTGGCGTCCTTGGTGGCGACGCGATAGTGGCAGGCCAGCGCGACCTCGAGGCCGCCGCCGAGCGCGGTGCCGTGGATCGCGGCAACGATCGGCTTCGGCGAGCTTTCCATCAGGCTCAGCACTTCGGCGAGGCCGGGCGGCTTCGGCGGCTTGCCGAATTCGGTGATGTCGGCGCCGGCGATGAAGGTACGGCCGCCGCAGGTCAGCACGATGCCCTGGACCTGCGCGTCATCGATCGCAGCCTTGACGCAATCGAAGATGCCACCGCGCACCGCGGCGCTGAGCGCATTCACCGGCGGACTGTTAACCGTGACGACGGCAATATTGTCATGACGTTCGAGCTTGACGACTTCACTCACCGGGACTCTCCCTGGATGCTTGTTCTTGAACTTGCGTTGAGTAGCTGAACGACTTGCGTCGAGCCGCTGCGATTAGACCAATTTCGCACTGCGAAATTTAATTCCACATCTTGACACGGAGGGTTATTTTGAAGCACGAGCCTTGTCAACGAGCATGACAAGGGCAGGACAAGGATCGGCATGAAGCGCGCCAGCAAGAAAGCAGCGACCGATCGCAATTTCGTCGTCGCGCTTTCCCGCGGACTGGACGTCCTGCGCGCATTTCAACCCAATGACGGCCTGCTCGGCAATCAGGAGATTGCTGCCCGCACCAAGTTACCGAAGCCAACCATCTCCCGGCTGACCTACACGCTGACCAAGCTGGGATACCTTACACCTGTACCGAAATTCGAGAAGTATCAGCTCGCGCCGTCGGCGATGGCGCTCGGCTACGCCGCGCTCGCCAATCTCGGCGTTCGGCATTTGTCCGAACCCTATCGAGAAGAAGTGATGCGCGCGACCGGCGGCGCCGTCGCCGTCGGCGGCCGCGACCGTCACAGCATGATCTATTTCGGCCAGAGCCGAAACGGCCTGGCGCTCGGCGTGCAACTCGACGTCGGCTCGCGGGTGCCGATCGCAACCACCGCGATGGGACGTGCCTATATTTGGGCATTGCCACCCGACGATCGTGCGGCATTATTGCGCGAGCTGCGGGATCACTATGGCAGCCGCTGGGCCAAGATGCGTGACGGCATCGAGCGTTCCGGCGAGACGGTGGCGAAGCACGGCTTCACCATGTCGACCGGCGACTGGCAGAACGACGTCGCCGCGGTCGGCGTTGCATTGAGATTGAACGACGGAACCGGTCCTTACGCCTTCAATTGCGGCGCGCCGGCATTCCGCTTCACGGAAGACAGATTGCTCAACGACATTGGACCTCGTCTTGTCGCGATGGTAAGGAACATCGAGCAGGCGCTCGGTGGAATGGCGCCGCAATCCAAAAAAGAAGAACGCAAAAAGACCAGAGTAGGAGGGAAAGTTGCACGTTTGGCCGAGGGGATCAGATAGCCTCCATCACGTCCAGCGAAACGCATCGCAGGACCGCTCGCACCGCTCGAAGACGGCGGGCGAGACGAGATGACGCAGGCACAGCTCGCGCAGGGGAATGATCCCTTGCTCGCGGTTCGCGACGTCAGCGTCGTGTTCGGCGGCATCATCGCACTGAATGGCGTGTCGTTCGACATGCGCCATGGGCAGATCCTCGGACTGATCGGGCCGAACGGCGCCGGCAAGACGACGCTGTTCAATTGCCTGTCGCGGCTCTATCAGCCGTCGTCCGGCGACATCCTGATGGAAGGCAAGAGCATCCTGTCGCGGCCGCCGCACCGGATCGCCGAGATCGGCATCGGCCGCACCTTCCAGAACGTCGCGCTGTTTCCCAACCTATCCGTGATCGACAATGTGCGCGTCGGCGCGCATGCGCGCACCTCGAGCGACATCGTCAGCGACTCGCTGCGCCTTGCCTGGGTCCGCCGCGGCGAGAACGACATGAACAAGAAGGTGCACGACATCCTGGGCTATCTCGATCTCGAGAGCGTCGCCCACACCGTGGTCTCGGGACTGCCGTTCGGCACCCAGAAGCGCGTCGAACTGGCGCGCGCTTTGGCCGCAGACCCCAAGATCCTGCTGCTCGACGAGCCGGCCGGCGGCCTCAATCACGAGGAAGTCTACGTGCTCGGCGATCTGATCCGCAAAATCCGCGATGACCGTAAAATTACGGTGTTGCTGGTCGAGCATCACATGGGTCTCGTGATGTCGATCGCCGACCACGTCGTCGCGCTCAATTTCGGCCGCAAGCTGGCCGAAGGCACGCCGGCCCAGGTCCAGGCCGACCCCGACGTCATCAAGGCCTATCTGGGGAGCAAGGACCAATGACCACGATGCTCAACGTCAAGGACCTGCGCGCCTATTACGGCCAGGTCCAGGCCCTGCACGGCCTCAGCTTCTCGCTCAACGAGGGTTCGCTGACCACGCTGCTCGGCGCCAACGGCGCCGGCAAGACCACCACGCTGCGGGCGATCTGCAACATGGTGCGCTCGACCGGCGCGATCGAATTCGAGGGCAAGCCGATCGGCACTCGTTCCACTGAAAACGTGGTCCGCCTCGGCATCGCCCATGTGCCGCAGGGCCGCGGCACCTTCACCAACATGACGGTGGAGGAGAATTTGCAGTTAGGGGCCATCAGCCGCTCCGACACCAAGGCGATCGGCTCCGACATCGAGCGGATGTACGAGCACTTCCCGGTGCTGAAGCAGCGCTACACCCAGCAGGCCGGCACGCTGTCCGGCGGCGAGCAGCAGATGCTCGCGGTGGCGCGCGCGCTGATGCTGCGGCCGCGCCTGATGCTGCTCGACGAGCCGTCGTTCGGCCTCGCACCGCTGATCGTGCGCGACCTGTTCCGCATCCTCGGCAAGATCAATCGAGAAGAGAAGGTGACCATCCTGGTGGTCGAGCAGAACGCGCAGCTCGCGCTCGAGCTCGCCGACCAGGCCTATGTGATCGAAACCGGACGGATCGTGATGTCGGGCAATGCCAAGGACATCGCGAACAACGAAGACGTCCGCAAATCCTATCTCGGCTACTGAGGGAGCTGGCTCAATGGAGCTTTTTGCCAACCAGGTCCTGGCCGGCATCGCCACCGGCGCGATCTATGCATGCATGGCGCTTGCGGTCGTGATGATCTACCAGGCCATCGACCATCTGAATTTCGCCCAGGGCGAAATGGCGATGTTCTCGACCTTCGTGTCCTGGCAGCTGATGCAATGGGGCGTGCCCTACTGGGGCGCCTTCGTACTCACGGTCGCCTTTTCATTCGCCGCCGGCATCGTCATCGAGCGGCTGCTGTTCAAGCCGCTGGCGAAGGCGCCGATCCTGACCAACGTCGCCGGGTTCATCGCGCTGTATGCGATCATCAACTCGGTCGCCGGCCTGATCTGGGACTTCACCATCAAGCAATATCCGACGCCGTTCGGCTCCTCGCCGTTCCTCGGCAGCCAGCTGATCTCGACCCACCAGGCCGGCATGATCGGCATCACGCTGTTGATGCTGCTCCTGCTGTTCTTCTTCTTCCGCTTCACCCGGGTCGGCCTTGCAATGCGCGCCGCCGCCTCGCTGCCTGAATCGGCCCGCCTCGTCGGCATCAACACCTCGTGGATGATCGCGCTCGGCTGGGGCATGGCGTCCGCGATCGGCTCGATCGCCGGCATGATGATCGCCCCGGTGGTGTTCCTCGAGCCGAACATGATGCTCGGCGTGCTGATCTACGGCTTTGCCGCAGCCGTGCTCGGCGGCCTGACCTCGCCATTCGGCGCCGTGATGGGCGGCTTCCTGGTCGGCATCTTCGAGAACCTGGTCGGCACCTATATCCCCGGTGTCGGCAATGAGCTGAAACTTCCGATCGCGCTTGCGCTGATCATCGTCGTCCTGGTCGTGAAACCGGCAGGCCTGTTCGGCCGCGCCATCGTCAAGCGAGTTTGATCATGAGCGCCGCTGAAGAAATCGTCACAGAAGCCCCCGCCGTCGAGGCCGTGCCCAAGCGTGCCATGACGCTCGGCTATGGCACCTCGCTCGCCGTGCTCGCCGCGCTGATCATCATTCCGCTGTTCGTGAAGAACTTCATCATCTTCCAGATGACGATGCTTCTGATCTACGCGCTGGCGGTGATGGCGCTCAACATCCTGACCGGCGGCAGCGGCCAGTTCTCGCTCGGCCAGAGCGCGTTCTACGCCGTTGGCGCCTATACCTCGGCGATCCTGATGGAGCATGCGGGCATGAACTATGCCCTCACGCTGCCGATCGCCGGCATCGTCTGCTTCGGCTTCGGCTTCCTGTTCGGCCAGCCGGCGCTACGGCTTTCCGGCGTCTACCTGGCGCTTGCGACCTTCGCGCTCGCGACCGCGATGCCGCAGCTGCTCAAGCTCGGCTATTTCGAGCACTGGACCGGCGGCGTGCAGGGCCTCGTGGTGACCAAGCCGGACGCGCCGTTCGGCCTGCCGATGTCGCAGGACATGTGGCTCTACTACTTCACTCTGGTGGTCTCGATCGCGATCTATGTCGCCTCGGTGAACCTGCTGCGCTCGCGCTCGGGCCGCGCCTTCATGGCGATCCGCGACAACGAGATCGCGGCCTCCGCAATGGGCGTCGACGTCGCGCTGTACAAGACGCTGGCATTCGGCGTCTCGGCCGGCATCACCGGCGTCGCCGGCGGTCTCGGCGCCATCGCGGTGCAGTTCGTGGCGCCGGACGGCTACACCATCCAGCTCGCGATCTCGCTGTTCCTCGGCATGGTGGTCGGCGGCGTCGGCTGGCTGCCCGGCTCGATCGTCGGCTCCGCCTTCATCATCTTCGTGCCCAACATCGCCGAAGGCATTTCCAAGGGCCTCTCCGGCGCGGTGTTCGGCGTGCTGCTGTTCCTCGTCATCTTCCTCGTGCCGCACGGCGCCAGGCAGGTTGCGATCGTTGCCCAGCAACTGGCCGCAAAGCTCAAGAAGAACTAAGAATCTTTAGAACCAAACCAGGAGACATTATGCTTTCTACCGTTCGGATCGCCGCGATTTCCGCGGCGATCACGGCTGTCGCCGTGACGTCCACCGCCGCATTCGCCCAGAAGAAATACGACACCGGCGCAAGCGATACCGAGATCAAGATCGGCAACATCATCCCCTATTCGGGACCGGCCTCCGCCTACGGCGTGATCGGCAAGACCGAAGAAGCCTATTTCAAGATGATCAACGACCGCGGCGGCATCAACGGCCGCAAGGTCAATTTCGTCAGCTATGACGACGCCTATTCGCCGCCCAAGGCGGTCGAGCAGGTGCGCAAGCTGGTCGAGAGCGACGAGGTGCTGCTGGTGTTCAATCCGCTCGGCACGCCGTCCAACACCGCGATCCAGAAGTACCTGAACTCCAAGAAGATCCCGCAGCTGTTCGTCGCCACCGGCGCCACCAAGTGGAACGACCCGAAGAACTTCCCGTGGACCATGGGCTGGCAGCCTAGCTACCAGAGCGAAGCGCAGATCTACGCCAAGTGGCTGATGAAGGAGAAGCCCGACGCCAAGGTCGCGATCCTCTATCAGAACGACGATTTCGGCAAAGACTACCTCAAGGGCACCAAAGACGGCTTTGGCGCCAAGGGCGCCACGAGCATCATCATGGAGGAGAGCTACGAGATCTCCGAGCCGTCGATCGACAGCCACATCGTCAAGATCAAGGCCGCCAATCCGGACGTGCTGCTGATCTACACGACGCCGAAATTCGGCGCGCAGACCATCAAGAAGACCGCCGAGCTCGGCTGGAAGCCGCTGCAGATCATCACCAACGTGTCGGCCTCGGTCGGCAGCGTGATGCAGCCGGCCGGCTTCGACAACGCCCAGGGCGTGCTGTCGGCGGCCTATGCCAAGGACGGTGCCGATCCGCAATGGGCCAACGATCCGAACATGAAGAAGTGGGCCGAGTTTCTCGACAAATACATGCCGGGCGCCGACAAGACCGACGGCGGCTACGTCTACGGCTACGGCGCCGCGCAGACGCTCGCCAAGGTGCTCGAAATGTGCGGCGACGATCTGACCCGCGCCAACGTCATGAAGCAGGCCGCCAGCCTGAAAGACTTCACGCCCGACACCCTGCTGCCCGGCGTCAAGATCAACACCTCGGCCACCGACTTCGCCCCGATCGCCCAGCTGCAGATGCAGCGCTTCAAGGGGCAGAAGTGGGAACTGTTCGGCGAGATTATTTCCGGCGACGTTCCCTCCGAGTGACGTTGCACTGCGGGAATAAACAACGGGCCTCCGCGATATCAGTCGCGGGGGCTTTTTGTTGACGCCCTGCTCCGATGGTATTGAATACCGCAAACCAAGAACCCGAGGTGGGGAAACCATGACTGCCGCACGTCCGTCCCTGACGGCGCTGTTGTCCGCATTCGCTCTGATCCTGACGAGCTGCAATGTCGCGCTGGCGCAGAAGGCCTACGACACCGGAGCCAGCGACACCGAGATCAGGATCGGCAACACCGTGCCCTACAGCGGTCCGGCCTCGGCCTATGGGGTGATCGGCAGGACCGAGGCGGCCTACTTCAAGATGATCAACCAGGCCGGCGGCATCCGCGGCCGCAAGATCACGTTCATCTCCTATGACGACGGCTACTCGCCGGCCAAGACCGTGGAGCAAGCCCGCAAGCTGATCGAGGACGACGAGGTGCTGCTGGTGTTCGGCTCGGTCGGCACCGCGAGCAACGCCGCGGTTCGAAAGTATATGAACGAGAAGCAGGTGCCGCAGCTGTTCATCGCCTCCGGCGCCTCCAAGTGGAATGACCCCAAGAACTATCCATGGACCATGGGCTGGCAGCCGTCCTACCAGGACGAGGCGCGGGTCTACGCAAAGTACATCATGAAGCACAAGCCTGATGCCAAGGTTGCCGTGCTCTACCAGAATGACGATTTCGGCAAAGACTACCTCAAGGGCCTGAAGGACGCTTTCGGCGGCAAGGCCTCGATGATCGTCGCCGAGGAAGCTTACGAAACTTCCGAACCCACGATCGACAATCATATCGTCAAGCTGAAGGCCGCCGGCGCCGATACGTTCGTCAGCGTCACGTCACCGAAATTCGCGGCGCAGGCGATCAAGAAGGCTGCCGAAATCGCGTGGACGCCGTTGCAGATCGTGGCCAACGTCTCCGCTTCGGTCGGCGGCGTGATGCAGCCGGCCGGCTTCGAGAACTCGCAGGGCATCCTGTCGGCGTCCTATCTCAAGGACGGCGCCGATCCGCAATGGGACAAGGATCCCGGCATGGAGAAATTCCTCGCCTTCCTCAAGAAGGACTATCCCGAGGCCAACAAGCTCGACGGCGCCACCTCCTACGGTTACGCCGCGGCACAGACCATGGTGAAGGTGCTGGAGATGTGCGGCGACGATCTGACCCGCGCCAATGTCATGAAGCAGGCCGCCAGCATGAAGGACTACGTGCCCGACACGGTGCTGCCGGGCATCAGCATCAACACCTCCGCCACCGACTTCGCGCCGATCAAGCAATTGCGCTTGATGCGATTCAAGGGCGAGAAGTGGGAGCTGTTCGGCGACATCATTTCGAGCAATCTGAGCAACTGATCGTCGCACTCAACTCAACGACGTTTGGTGAACTCACCGCAATCTCTGCGGCGCACCCGGGAAGAAGTCAGCTCCCGATATTGTCGACTAAAGATGCAGCTTCCGCGGCCTCGCCGCGGGGGCTTGTCATTGAGACACCCCCGGTAAGATGATAGTTTCCACCGACAATAACGAGCCCTCGAAACAGAGGGCCGCGACACATCATCTGCTATCAGGGAGAGAACCCGCATGTCTGCAACACGACATCTGGCGGCATTCGCCGTTGCGTTCGCGCTCGTCTCCGCATCCGGCAGCACGGCGCTTGCCCAGAAGAACTACGACACCGGCGCCACCGACACCGAAATCAAGATCGGCAACATCATGCCCTATAGCGGAGCAGCTTCCGCCTATGGCGTGATCGGCAAGACCGAGGACGCCTATTTCCGCAAGATCAATGCCGAGGGCGGCATCAACGGCCGCAAGATCACCTTCATCAGCTACGACGACGCCTACACGCCGCCGAAGACCGTCGAGCAGGCGCGCAAGCTGGTCGAGAGCGACGAGGTGCTGATGATCTTCAATTCGCTCGGCACGCCGCCGAACTCGGCGATCCAGAAATACATGAACCAGAAGAAGGTGCCGCAACTGTTCGTCGCCACCGGCGCCACCAAATGGAACGACCCGAAGGAATATCCCTGGACGATGGGCTGGCAACCCAACTATCAGAGCGAGTCGATCATCTATGCGAAGTACATTCTGAAGAACAAGCCGGACGCCAGGATCGCGGTGCTCTACCAGAACGACGATTACGGCAAGGACTATCTGAAGGGATTCAAGGACGGGCTCGGCGCCAAGGCGGCGTCGATGATCGTCGCCGAGGACAGCTATGAGGTGACGGAGCCGACCATCGATTCCCACATCGTCAGGCTCAAGGCCTCCGGCGCCGACGTGTTCTTCAACATCACGACGCCGAAATTCGCGGCGCAGGCGATCAAGAAGAACGCCGAGCTCGACTGGCATCCGCTGCACTTCCTCAACAACGTCTCGTCATCGATCGGCAGCGTGATCAAGCCGGCGGGCTTCGAGGCCGCCCAGGGCATCGTCTCGTCGCAATACCTCAAGGATCCGACCGATCCGCAGTGGAAGACCGACAAGGGAATGATCGCCTGGAACCAATTCCTGGATAAGTACTATCCCGAAGCAAACCGCGCCGACGCGTCCGTGATGTACGCCTACACCGTCGCGCAGGGCCTCGAGCACGTGCTGCGGGCGTGCGGCGACAATCTGACGCGCCAGAACATCATGAAGCAGGCCGCCAACCTGCGTGACCTCGAGCTCGACGGCTTATTGCCGGGTATCAAGGTCAACACCTCGGCAACCGACTTCGCGCCGCTTTCGCAACTGCAACTGATGCGCTTCAAGGGCGAGACCTGGGATCGCTTTGGTGAAATTTTGAGCGGCGATGTCGGCGGTTGACCCGCAATTGTCGACTAAAGACGCGGCCCCTGCGACGTTGTCGCGGGGGCTTTTCATTGAGACCAGCCGGGTATGGTGGTAATTTCACCTGATAACAACAGAGCTCTCGAAACAGGGGGCCGCGACACATTCGTCTGACAACAGGGAGAGAGACATCGATGTCCGCTACCACAAGATTTGCGGTCCTTGGGGCCGCGCTCGCGCTCGTCGCGACATCCGGCAGCGCTGCGCTGGCCCAGAAGAAATACGACACCGGCGCCAGCGATACCGAGATCAAGATCGGCAACATCATGCCCTACAGCGGACCCGCCTCCGCCTATGGCATCATCGGCCGCACCGAGGCCGCCTACTTCAAGAAGATCAACGACGCCGGCGGCATCAACGGCCGCAAGATCAACTTCATCTCCTATGACGACGCCTACTCGCCGCCGAAGGCCGTGGAGCAGGCCCGAAAGCTGGTCGAAAGCGACGAGGTGCTGCTGATCTTCAACTCGCTCGGCACGCCGTCGAACTCGGCAATCCAGAAATACATGAACTCCAAGAAGGTGCCGCAGCTGTTCGTCGCCACCGGCGCCACCAAGTGGAACGATCCGAAGGACTTCCCCTGGACCATGGGCTGGCAGCCCAACTACCAGAGCGAGACCCAGATCTACGCCAAGTACATCCTGAAGAACATGCCGAACGCCAAGATCGCGGTGCTTTACCAGAACGACGATTACGGCAAGGACTATCTGAAGGGTCTGAAGGACGGGCTCGGCCAGAAGGCCGCCAGCATGATCGTTGCCGAGGAGAGCTTTGAGACCTCCCAGCCGACCATCGACAGCAACATCGTCAAGCTGAAAGCCAGCAACGCCGACGTATTCATCGACATCGCGACGCCGAAATTCGCGGCGCAGGCGATCAAGAAGGTCGCCGAGATCGGCTGGAAGCCGACCCACTTCCTCAACAACGTGTCGGCCTCGGTCGGCAGCGTGATCAAGCCGGCCGGCTTCGAGAACGCGCAGGACATCATCTCCGCCGCCTATCTGAAGGACGCTTCCGACAAGCAATGGGACAATGATCCCGGCATGAAGGAATTCTACGCCTTCATGGCCAAGGACTTCCCCGAGGGCGACAAGCTCGACGGCGGCACCGTGGTCGGCTTCGGCGTGGCGCAGACCCTGGTCCAGGTGCTCAAGCAGTGCGGCGACAATCTGACGCGCGAGAACATCATGAAGCAGGCCGCGAGCCTGCAGGACTTCCGCACCGAAGTGCTGCTGCCCGGTATCAAGATCAATACCGCCGCGAATGATTTCGCCCCGATCAGCCAGTTGCAGCTGATGAAGTTCAAGGGCGACAAATGGGAACTGTTCGGCGAGGTCATCAGCGCCGACGTCGGCGGCTGAGAACTTTCCCGCATCGTGAAAAATCTGCCCCCTGCGACCCGATCGCAGGGGTTTTTCTTTGCCTTTCGTTTGCTATCGCTCTATCCGGAAAACCGAAGGACACGGGCCGTTTACACTTCAGCGGACGATACGCTATTCAACCAAATCTCATCGTGCTCTAGGTACGGCAGAGCCAACAAGAAGCCGAGCGCCTCCCGCCGGGCGCGCAAGAACAGGAGATCCGCAAATTGTCCACGCCCGTCCTTCACCGTGCCGCAACCGCCGTTTTCGGCCTGGCCCTGCTCGCGACAAGCGGCAGCGCCGCCCTGGCGCAGAAGAAATACGACACCGGAGCGAGCGATACCGAGATCAAGATCGGCAACATCGTGCCCTATAGCGGCCCGGCATCGGCCTATGGCGTGGTCGGCAAGGCGATGACGGCGGTGTTCAAGAAGGTCAACGACGACGGCGGCATCAACGGCCGCAAGATCAACTTCATCTCCTATGACGACGCCTATTCGCCGCCGAAGGCCGTCGAGCAGGCCCGCAAGCTGGTCGAGAGCGACGAGGTGCTGTTCCTGTTCGGCACGCTCGGCACCGCCTCCAACACCGCGATCCAGAAATATCTCAACGCCAAGAAGGTGCCGCAGCTGTTCGTCGCCACCGGCGCCACCAAGTGGAACGATCCGAAGACCTTCCCTTGGACCATGGGCTGGCTGCCGAGCTACCAGAGCGAGTCGCGGATCTACGCGAAATATCTGCTCAAGGAGAAACCCGCCGCCAAGGTCGCGGTGCTCTACCAGAACGACGACATGGGCAAGGACTACCTCAAGGGCCTGGAAGACGGCTTCGCCAGCGATCCCGCGCGGATCGTCGCCAAGGAGAGCTACGAGGTCGCCGAGCCGACCATCGATTCCCACGTGGTGCGGCTGAAATCCTCCAGTCCGGATGTCATCATCTTCTTCACCACGCCGAAATTCGGCGCCCAGGCGATCAAGAAGCTCGGCGAGATGAACTGGAAGCCGGTGACGATCGTCTCCAACGTCTCGGCCTCCACCGCGACGGTGATGCGTCCGGCCGGGCTCGACAATGCGCAGGGCGTCATCTCGGCGGCCTACGCCAAGGACGCCAGCGATCCGCAGTGGAAAGACGACGCCGGCATGAAGGCGTTCGACGAACTGCTCGCCAAATATTTGCCCGACACCAATCGCGCCGATGCCTCGGCGATGACCGGCTACAACATGGCGACCACGATGGTCGAGGTGCTGCGCCGCTGCGGGGACGACCTCACCCGCGCCAATGTGATGAAGCAGGCGGCGAGCCTGAAGCAGTTTCCGCAAGGCGGCCTGCTGCCCGGCGTGACGCTGTCGACCGGGCCCAACGACTTCCAGCCGATCGAGCAATTGCAGCTGATGCAGTTCAAGGGCGAGCGCTGGCAGTTGTTCGGCGACGTCATCAGCGGCGAAATTGGCGGCAACTGATCCGTCTCACAAAGGCATAGCCATGACCGACCGTCGTCCCTTCCTGCGTTCGATCTTCGATGCCGCAGTGGCGGCTGCACATCCCGATGTCGTGCTGGCGTCGCGGCTGCGGCCGGCGCCGAAAGGCCGCGTGATCTGCCTTGCCGCAGGCAAGGGCGCCGGCGCCATGGCCGCCGCGGCGGAACGGCACTATCTCGACACGCTCGGCCTCGAACCGTCGCGGCTGGTCGGCATCGCCACCACCCGCCACGGCCATGGCGTGCCGACCCGCCGCATCAAGGTGGTCGAGGCCGGCCACCCGGTGCCCGATGAAGCCGGCCTGCGCGCGGCCGACGATACGCTGCGGCTGGCGGCGGAAGCCACACCCGACGATCTGCTGCTGGTGCTCTTGACCGGCGGTGGCTCGGCGAACTGGATCGCGCCGGTCGCGGGGGTGAGCTTTGCCCAGAAGCAGCAGGTCAACCGCGCGCTGCTGCGCTCCGGCGCGCCGATCGGCGAGATGAACATCGTCCGCAAGCATCTGTCGCGGATCAAGGGCGGACGGCTGGCGCGCGCCGGCCAGCGCGCCGCCGAGATCGTCACGCTGGCGATTTCGGACGTGCCGCATGACGACCCCTCCGCGATCGCCTCGGGGCCGACAGTGCCGGATCCGACCACGCTGGCGGATGCCCGCGCGCTGGTCGCCAAATACAATCTCTCCGTCGATGACGCGGTGCGCCGCGCGCTCGACGATCCCAGCAACGAGAGCTGCAAGCCCGGCGATCCCGCCTTTGCGCGGGCGACGTTCGAATTGCTGGCGAAGCCGAAGGCCTCGATCGACGCCGCGGTGAAGGTCGCGCAGGACGCCGGCTACGAGACCATCGCGCTCGGCGCCGATCTCGAAGGCGAGGCCCGCGAGGTCGCGGCCGAACATGCGAGGCTTGCATTGAAGGCGCGCAGCGAGGGCAAGCGCGTTGCGATCGTCTCCGGCGGCGAGCTCACGGTGACCGTGCGCGGCAACGGCCGCGGCGGACCCAACCAGGAATATGCGCTGGCGCTCGCCGGCCTGCTCAAGGACACGCCCGGCATCGCGGCGCTCGCCGCCGACACCGACGGCGCCGACGGCGGCGCCGGCAGCGCGACCGACCCGGCCGGGGCCGTGATCGACCAGGTGACGTTTGCGAAGATGAAAGCGATCGGCCTCGATCCCAAGACCTATCTCGAGAACAACGACGCCACCGGCTTCTTCGCGCAGACCGGCGATTTGCTGCTGACCGGGCCGACGCTGACCAACGTCAACGATGTGCGCGTGATCCTGGTGGATTAGTTCACCGTCATTCCGGGGCAGCCCGAAGGGCTGAGCCCGGAATCCATTCAGCCACGACGCCTGCGGCGCAATGGATTCCGGGCTCTCGCTTCGCGAGCCCCGGAATGACGAGACCTCAAAACTCCTGCGCCAGCTTCGCCAGCATCTCCAGCAGCGCGGCGTGGTTGGCCGGGCCAAGCACCTCGATCAGCCGCGCCTCGTGCTTGTTGCCGACCAGCTTCTTGGCGCGCGCCAGCACCGCGCGGCCCTTGTCGGTCAGGACCAGGATGTGGGAGCGGCGGTCGTTGGTCGAGCGCATCCGCGCGCAAAGGTCGCGGCTCTCCAGCGCGTCGAGCATCGCGACGAAATTCGGCCTGAGGATGCCGAGCGTGTTGGCGATCTCGGTCTGGTTGCGGCCCGGATTCTTGTCGAGCAGCAGCAGCACCGAGAACTGCGCCGGCGTCAGCTGCAGCGGCGCGACGCAGCGCAGGAAGTCCTCGAACACCTTGAGCTGCGCGCGTTTGAGCGAATAGCCGAGCAACCCGGACAGTTCGCCCAGTTGCAGCATGCTGTCGTCCCCGGCAGGATCGACCGGTTCCCGGCGCAGGGCGCGCGACGAACGGACGGCATCGGAGGCGGTCTTTGAAACAGTCATCGCTCCAGGCTCGCAATCCCGGTACAAAACCCCGCGGGACGCTCGGGGACCTTGAGATTATATCTAATAATTGTTATCCGCTATATCTAATATCGGCGGCTATCAACAGCCGATATCGGCCGACCGGACCGGCACAGCCGGCTGCGGCGGCCCGACGCTTGAGGGGGAGCGCTCGGCCTTGAACACGACGATCATGCTGTTCCTGCTGCAGGACGGCATCACCAATGGCGCGATCTACGCACTGCTGGGGCTCGCCCTGGTGCTGGTGTTCGCGGTGACGCGGGTGATCCTGATCCCGCAGGGCGAATTCGTCACCTATGGCGCGCTGAGCTACGCCATGCTGGCGACCGGCCAGGTGCCCGGCACCGCGCGCCTTGCGGTCGCGATGGGCTTGGTCGCTTTTGCCCTCGACCTGTTCTTCGCCCGCAGGGCGCTGCATGCGCGGCTGGTGATCCGCTCGGTCGCGCTCAACATCGCCTTTCCCATGGCGCTGCTCGGCCTCGTCTATGCGCTGGTCGGTCCGCACACGCCGATCGCCGTCAACATCGCGCTGGCGCTGCTGATCGTGGCGGCGATCGGGCTGTTCCTCTACCGCATCGCGTTCCAGCCGATCGCGCACACCTCGGTGCTGGTGCTGCTGATCGCCTCGGTCGGCTGCCACCTGGCGCTGCAAGGCCTGGGCCTCGTGTTCTTCGGCGCCGAAGGCCTGCGCGGCCCGGCGCTGTCGAATGCCGCGGTGACCGCGGGTCCGCTGCGCTTCACCGGACAAAGCCTTGCGGTCTATGGCCTGACGGTCGGCTTCATCATCGCGCTGTGGCTGTTCTTCGGCTACACCAAGACCGGCAAGGCGCTGCGCGCCACCGCGGTCAATCGCCTCGGCGCCCGCCTGGTCGGCATCCGCACCACGCTGTCGGGCCAGATCGCATTCCTGCTCGCTTCCGTCATCGGCGCGATCTCCGGCATCCTGATCGTGCCGATCACCACGCTCTATTACGACACCGGCTTCCTGATCGGCCTGAAGGGCTTCATCGCCGCCATCATCGGCGGCCTGGTCAGCTATCCCCTCACGGCGGTCGCGGCCATCGTGGTCGGCATCGTCGAGGCCTTCTCGTCGTTCTACGCCAGCAACTTCAAGGAAGTCATCGTGTTCACGCTGATCCTTCCCGTCCTGGTGCTGCGCTCGCTCGCGGCGCCCCAGGTCGAAGAAGAGAAGGATTGAGCGCGATGGCGCAGCGGCTGCCTCTCATCATCTTCGCGCTCGTGCTGGCGGTGATCCCGCTGCTGCCGGGCATCCCGCCGTTCTGGATCGTGCTGCTCGACAATATCGGCCTCGCCTCGCTGGTCGCGATGGGGCTGGTGCTGCTCACCGGCGTCGGCGGTCTCACCTCGTTCGGACAGGCCGCGTTCTGCGGCTTCGGCGCCTACACCACGGCGGTGCTGACCACCGCCTACGGCGTCTCGCCGTGGCTGACGCTGCCCGCCTCGCTTGTGGTCAGCGGCATCGCCGCGGTGCTGCTCGGCCTCGTCACGGTGCGGCTGTCAGGCCATTATCTGCCGCTCGGCACCATCGCCTGGGGCATCGGCCTGTTCTATCTGTTCAGCAAACTCGAATTCCTCGGCCGCAACGACGGCATCTCCGGCATTCCACCGCTCTCGATCGGCGCGTTCAAGATGCTGAGCCCGGATACGATCTACTACGCGATCTGGATCGCGGTGCTGCTCGCCGCGCTGCTCACCATGAACCTGTTGGACTCCCGCACCGGGCGCGCCATCCGCGCGTTGCGGCGCGGCCATGTCGCGGCCGAAGCGTTCGGCGTGCAGACGCCGCGCGCCAAGCTGCTGGTGTTCATCTATGCCGCTGTTCTGGCCGGCCTGTCCGGCTGGCTCTATGCGCATTTCCAACGCGCCGCCAACCCGACGCCGTTCGGCGCACAGGCCGGCATCGAGTATCTGTTCATCGCCGTGGTCGGCGGCGCCGGTTACGTCTGGGGCGGCGTGCTCGGCGCCGCCATCGTCGTGATCCTGAAGGAGGTGCTGCAGAGTTACCTGCCCTACATCTTCGGCGGCCAGAGCCAGCTCGAGACCATCGTGTTCGGCATCATGCTCGTGCTCCTGTTGCAACTGGCGCCGCAGGGCGTTTGGCCCTGGCTCATGTCGAAGCTGCCGTTCAAGCCGGGACGCAAGACGCCGGATACTTCAGTTAAATTGGAGCATCGTGAGCGCGCGCCCGGAACGTCCCCGGTGCTGCTGCATATCGATAAAGCACGCAAGCAGTTCGGCGGCGTGCTCGCGGTGAACGACGTCTCGTTCGACGTCAACGCCCGCGAGATCGTCGCGCTGATCGGCCCCAACGGCGCCGGCAAGAGCACGACCTTCAACCTGATCACCGGCGTGCTGACCGCGACCAGTGGCAAGATCGCCGTGCTCGGCAACGAAGTCGCGAACGCGCCGCCACAGGAAGTGGTCAAGCTCGGCGTCGCACGCACCTTCCAGCACGTCAAGCTGGTGCCCGACATGACCGTGCTGGAGAACGTCGCGATCGGCGCGCATCTGCGCGGCAATTCCGGCGCGATCTCCAGCATGCTGCGGCTCGATCGCGCTGACGAGGCGAAACTGCTGGCGGAAGCCGCACGGCAGATCGCGCGCGTCGGGCTGTCCGACCAGATCGATCAGCTCGCGGGTTCGCTGTCGCTCGGCCAGCAGCGCATCGTCGAGATCGCGCGTGCGCTGTGCGTCGATCCGATGCTGCTGCTGCTCGACGAGCCGGCCGCCGGACTGCGCCACATGGAGAAGCAGCGGCTGGCCGCGCTGCTCCGGCAGTTGCGCGACGGCGGCATGTCGGTGCTGCTGGTCGAGCACGACATGGGTTTCGTGATGGATCTCGCCGACCGCATCGTGGTGCTCGATTTCGGCACCAAGATCGCCGAGGGCACGCCGGCCACGATCAAGCGCAATCCCGACGTGATCAAGGCCTATCTCGGAGCCGCCGCATGACCGCGCTGCTGTCGGTCACCGACGTCCACATTTCCTACGGCAAGGTCGAGGCGGTGCGCGGCGTCTCGCTCGAGGTCGCGGGCAACGAGATCGTCACCATCATCGGCGCCAACGGCGCCGGCAAGACCACGCTGCTCAACGCCATCATGGGCGTGCTGCCGCTGAGGGGCCGCACCACCTTCGCCGGCGTCGACATGGCGCCGCTGGATATCGAGGACCGCGTCGCAACCGGCCTGAGCCTCGTGCCGGAGCATCGCGAATTGTTCGGCACCATGAATGTCGAGGACAATCTGGAGCTCGGCGCGTTCCGGATCGCGAAGGGCGTCGCTGCCACCTCGCTGGAGCGGGTCTACACGCTGTTTCCGCGGCTCAAGGAACGCCGCAAGCAACTTGCCGGCACGCTATCCGGCGGCGAGCAGCAGATGCTCGCGATGGGCCGTGCGCTGATGGGCGCGCCGAAACTCCTGATGTTGGACGAGCCGAGCCTCGGCCTCGCCCCGATCATCGTCGCCGACATCTTCCGCATCGTCGGCGAGCTCCGCGCAGCCGGCGTCTCCGTGCTCTTGGTCGAGCAGAACGCCCAGGCCGCGCTGCAGATCGCCGACCGCGCCTATGTGATGGAGCTCGGCGAGTTCGTGCTGTCAGGCTCCGCAAAGGACATCGCCGCCAACAAGGGCGTCGCCGCGAGCTATCTCGGCTTCCAGCACGAAGGCTAAAGCGCGATTTAGAGCTATTTGCGGATGGCATGGAGCATGGAACGAGCCGTTCGATACCTACTTTTTGGACTGCCCGTCAATCCTATTAAAGTAGTTGGAGATGATCTCGCTCGCCACACAGTACGAAAGCCTACTAGCTAGTGGCTGAAATAGCTTGTGCTTGGATCCATCACCAAAGTCAGCAACGCCCTTTACAGCCATCATTGCAGGCTTAGCACCCACCGCTAATTCTATGGCCTTGAAGAAGCCGAATATTTCCATCTCGAGCCCGAGAGCATTCGGGAAGCGGTTGATTATCTCGTCCCCCTTCACGTCGTGCGCCACGACGCTACTACCAGAAAGCAATAGTCCGTACTTCACATCGGGATAGTCACCCACGTCCGCCTTAAATTTCTTTCTTAGATTCTTTGACCCTCGTTCGTTCCACACCTCGCTAACCGCAGATCTGAAGATTTCTCCTTCCGACTCCAACAGTGAGGAAATTAGGCGGTCCAGATGACCATCAACAGATACCGGCAGCGCTCGGTTAAAGAAGAACCCTTCCTCAGCCAACTCCCCGTACTTTCCCTCATCCCAGCATGCAGCCTGCCGAGCCACGATAACATCCCCCAACGCACTCCGATTTTGACACTTTTCCTGCCTAAAGCCGCAGCACATGCCCAACATAACCAGAAGCTTCGGTCTAAGTTGACCAATAAGCTGCTCGGCCACAGCCGCGGCGGGCGCCAACCCCATTCCCTCAATGCAATACACAGCAGCCCGCAAAACACGCTCTCCAAACCGAATTGCCCCCGTTTTGAGACGCCTATCTCGAAAGAGCTGAATGTCATCGTTGGGTCCGCTGGCCCATTGAATGCTATCCACAATCGGCTTGTACTCATTCTGAAAACGAGCCGTAACTAAGACCACGTCATAGTCATAACTCGCACTATGAGCTCGGCCATAAGCCGCCTTCCATTTTGCGATGAATTTGATCTTACTGACGATGCTTTTGAGCCAATCATCGCTGTCAGGCCTAAACTGCTCTATCGAAAATAGATTCTCCGCATAGTACCGAAGCTCAGCTTGATACTCCTGTTCGTACGCAGTGAGCCCAACGACACAAGCGGGCATGACCAGGCTACCAGACGCGAGCTGTTCAATGATCGCTCTCGAGTTTTCAGTTCGCGGAGAGCCACGGTCGGTTGCCGGGATGAGTATATCCAATATGACCAAGTCGTAGTAGTTAACCTCTAAGAGCTTCAGAGCCTCAACCAAATTCGACACTAGCTCTATCGTCAACTCAGGCTCGGAAACCCGATCGAGCAATCCAAGGCGAATCGCATCGCTTTTCTCGTGTGCATCCTCGATGACTAGGATGTTGAACCTACTAGCCATAGATCGCTCTCTTAGAATAGCTAATTAACTCATCGTGCCAGCCGTCCGTAGCTAGATCGACGTAGACAGTTGCTTGGTAGATTCCCGGAAAATAACGTCGAAGCTTCGTGTCCAAATCCTTGATACTTGCAATGACAGTCTGTCCCTCTGAGAATGACGCGTGTTGAGTAACGACGATAACCGGGAGCATCAAATTACGAGCTCGCATAAACTGGAGTATCTGCCGGCCAGCCAATGGCTTCTTCTTAATCTCGGTGCCGCTGTCAGGACTAACTTGAAAGCTCATATCCAGCAAAATGAGATTCCATTGCTGCACCTCAAGCAACGGATATGCAGCCTTAACCGACCTACAGACAGTGAACTCAATCTCTGGAATCAAGCTGAGGACATCCCTTATCCGGGCCTCCTTCAGAACATTGTCCTCAACGATCAGAACGTGCCTCATACCAAAAGAGCCTCGGCGCCGGGCAGCTTAATCTCGACAATGAATTGGCCATCCTCGGCGCTAATGATCGGAAAGTTAAAAACGGGAGGAACTTTAAGCAACCGTTCACAAGCATCGATCACCTTGAGAAAGCCATACCCTCCCTCCTTGTAGCTATTCACTCGTCTTTTGCCCTTCGACTTCCGCGGTCTAGTGGCGCGCGTGACAATTTTTTTGGCTCGAGCTTGATGCTTTCGCATTGCGCCCAGTTGCCCCTTCGCAAAGTTGTTTCCTATCCAGATAGTTAAATCTGATACATCCCGCGTCACTCTAATCAGAATCTCGGTATCATTTCTAAGCACGCTTCTCTTGCGCGCATTCGAAAGGCCATTGTGAATGATTTGATCGAACAGTTCGAATGCTCTTCCCGACACCTTGATATCTTTAATGCGAATCGGGCGATTGCTACGCCGATCGACGCACTCAAACTTAATCCTAGCCTTTGATCGGTCCGAGATAATGAAGGTGTTGGACTCTTCGTCGATAAGGTCTCCTATCTCAAATTCGATCAATCTACTTTCTTCGAAATCGACGAGAGAGATCCATCCAGAAACCTGATTGAAAGCGTTGTGCAGATTGATAGTTAGGCTGTCCAAAAACTCACTCGAGCCGATATCATTCAGCGGCCTGATGTCGACGTTAGCCACACCAACGAGCTTCTCGATAAGAGGCCTAATCTCTCCGACCAGGTGATTGCGTGAGGCCCCCAAGATGTCGGAAATTGCTCGCTTTTGAAGCTCGATCAGTTGGCCGACGAGATCGTCGAAGCGGAAGTTGTGCCCCTTCGCAATGTGTTTGATAATAAGAGTAGCAACAGCTTGAACCAATTCCTGATAGAAGCGTCCATCTCGATTTACCTTCAGCCATTCCTCTTGGTAGTCGCCGATGAGTGAAATTATCTCATCTTCGAGCTTGAAAAGCCGACTCCCCCCAAGAGCGAAAGTTGCCTCATACCACGCCCGGTTTGTTTGCCCGCTGAGCGGTTTCGACGAAGTCTGATTTGATATTGCATCCGTAAAAACCTTCAGAAAACGAGGTATCACGACGCCGTGCCTTAAATTATTGCTGAGCGCCCTCTCTAGGCTTGTTGCTGATTCGAATAGAGTAAGTTCACAGACACGTTGAGCGATGATCGTCGCCATGATATCGGCCGTTGAGCCTGTCGCAGGCGCTCCGACGACACGAATCGTTCTGAACAAGAAGCCGAAATCCGCATCAATCGTATCGGCAATTTCCATCTCTAGATATTTCCAATCAATTCGAATCCGACTGCTCCGAAACACTGCTTGAAATCGGTACATTTTTCGAAAGGCCGATTCCTCCGCGATTATCCGATCACAATAGTCGGCCGGCAGCGTCTCGCTTTCGCGGAAGAGGTAAGCCAAGCGCATTCGCGCATGACAAACCTCCAGATCAGCCATTGGTATGTTCAGCTTCGAACCGACTGGCTTGTCCCGAAATGCGTAAGCGTAAACTTCAATGACGCTCTTCTGAAGAACGAAAGCAGCTACAACGCCTCGCGCTTTCTCTCTCATATTGGAGATACTACGCGCGAACTGGGCAAGTCCTTGATTATGGGATTTGAGATAATTTACGTAGTTGATCAGCTGGTTAGTAACGAAGCCTTCTCCGTAGCTAAACTCGACGCTCTCGAACCGAGATATGATCTGTGGAGAAAGTAGAATCACCGACAACAAGATGTTCAGTAAGTACTGCTGTCCCCAGCCTACGGGCGCTAGCTCATGAAACATATCCCAGTTTATGAAGGCCAGCGAAGCAGGATCACGCTCATATTGATCCCGGACCAAAATTAGAAGCTTGTTGAATTCTTGTCTTTCCAAATACGAATAGAATTGAAGTGAGAATACGATAGATCCTTCTATTGGATCTGTAATATAGCGCTTGGCTCTCCTGAAGAAATCTCCGTCGCTTAACCCCCGCGCAATGTAGGCTTTCAAATGGTTGGGCAGCTTTGACTCGATCAACACCTCATCCGAGTGACGCTTAAAGTATTCACTTTCACCGCTGAAGTTGTTCACAGACCTCAATACGATCAGCCGACTCACAATGGTCTTGAGTCTCCACACCCCTGCAATAGGGACCAAAATTTCTAGCTGCTTGAGGCTCAGGGACCAAGTTGAATCAGATAGCGCCTGCAAAAGCACCAATAGGTCGGACCCGAACAGCGGCCACTTGAGTTGCTTCAGAGCGTAGAAAGCATCGCTTAGCTGAGCTAGCGATTGCAACTCGGTGCTTAAGCCAAAGGAGCTCATCGCGGCCGAGAGCGATGTACAGTCGTCAATGCTCGAAGTGATCGCTCTATCTAAATGATGATCGATCTTACGAAGCAGAAACCCTGACAGTCTGGAGTAGCCAGGTGATCGAACGATATTCGAGAGGAGAAGCGAATTTACGATGGAGTAGTCGATATCGTCGAGAGCTTCAAGTTGCCGACGATCAATAGGGTCCCCGCAAAACTGTTCGCCCAATGCGAGCACACGAAGTATTTCAAATTTTGACGTACCTTTCAGATGGTCGAACAATCTGTGTTGATCTAATTGTAGTCTCAGGCGGAGGCCAAGACTGATTATTTCAACGTCAGACAAGTCGATGCCAAGCGAAGCTGAGCGTCTCGGGCCGCTCCCCTGCCTGGCGTAGAAATTCGCCGCGATCGATTCGGGTGCCGGAGGGTCTCCGTTGAGAGGCGCGCCCGGACAGAACACCGCAAGTCTGTTCAAAAATCCCCGGACTACCCGAAATTCCGACCTAACAACAATCATGATCAAACCGGACTAGAACTCGTCAAAATTATGCGATCTAATTCGATCTATCTAAGGTAGTCAACATAGCAAGGCGTTTACCTCAACCCAACTTCCGGCGCGCTTTGGACGGCCTGTTAGCTACCGCCCGCGCTCACCCGCTCAGCTACAATCCTGCCTGCAGAAAAAGCCGGCCCCGGATCGGGACCGGCTTTTCGTTTCGCAGATCGCGGCCGGCTCACAGCGCCGGGACGTATTTGCCGTCCTTGACCGTCAGCAGGATGCGCGAGCGGTCGTCGAGGCCGTAGCGGTCCTTTTCGGTCCAGTTGTAGACGCCCTGGGACGCGACGATCTCCTTCTCGGAGATCAGCGCCTGGCGGATCGCCTCGCGGAATTCCACCGTGCCGGGCTTGGCGGTCTTCAGCGCCACCGGGATGATGCGGTTCAGCACCTGGAACGCATCGTAGGAGTGACCGGCGAACTGGCTGCGGCTGTTGGCGCCGTACTTGGCTTCGTAGGCCGTGTTCAGCGCAAGGCCCGGCTTCTTGGTCAGCGCGCTGTCGGGCTGGGTCTCCGGCGACATGATCGGGCCGGCCGACATGATGACGCCTTCCGCGGAGGCACCAGCGATACGGATGAAGTCCATCGTGGCGGCGCCGTGGGTCTGGTAGATCAGGCCCTTGTAGCCGCGCTCGCGCAGCGCGGTCTGCGGCAGCGCTGCGGCGGTACCGGAGGCGCCGACCAGGATGGCGTCGGGGTTGGCAGCGACGAGCTTCAGCACCTGGCCCGCGACCGACGTATCCGGACGCGCGAAGCGCTCCTCGTCGGTCATGGTCAGGCCCATCGGCACGGCCTGCGCCTTGAAGTCGTTGACCCAGAGGTCGCCGTAGGAATCCGAATAGCCGATATAGCCGACGGTCTTGATGTTGTGCGCCTTCATGTGCTCGTAGAGCACTTTGCCCATGATCGGAATCGACTGCGGCAGGTCGACCGACCATTTCGCGCGGGCGTCGTTGATCGGGAACGGCGCGAGGCCGAAATGCGGGATGCCGGCCTCGTTGGCGACCGTCGACACCGCGATCGTCGTCGGCGTGATGCAGGAGCCCATGATGATGTCGGCCTTGGACTCGGTGACGAAGCGCCGGGTATTTGTGGTGGCAGCCGTCGGATCGCCGGCGTCGTCGAGCACGATCAGCTTCAGCGGCACGCCGCCGATCTCCTTCGGCACGAAATCCAGCGCGTTGCGCTCGGGGATGCCGAGCGCCGCGGCGGGGCCGGTGGTCGAGATCGAGATGCCGATGGTGATTTCATTGGTCTGCGCCTGCGCGGTCATGCCCGGCAGCATAAAACCTGCTGCGAGCACTGCTGCGGCAAGAGTGGCTTTCCTCATTCATTCCTCCCTGCGGATATGTTTTTGGGTTTAAACCGGTTTTGCGGGCCAATTCAGCCCCTTCTTTAGAGCATGATCCGGAAAAGTGGAAACCGGTTTTCCGGGAGGATCATGCTCCGAAAGTCGAGTCATGAGAGACCGCGAGTCAGCCCTTCATGAAGCGGTCGATGATCTCCTGCGGAAACGGTGCCGATTTGAGCTTGGCCGGATCGTCCGGGTGGCGGCCGACCAGCACCCTGGTTTCGAATGCCTCGATCGCAAGCCGCTCGCCCTTGAACACGCGGTGCACCACCTCGAAGCTCGAGCGCTTGATGCTCTCGATCCGGCTCTCGATGGTGATCCAGTCGCCATGGGTCGACGGGATGTGGAATTTCGCCCGCGTATCGACCATGGGAATGCCGACCAGACCGTATTTGTGGACCAGGTCCTGTTTCGAGCAGCCGGCGGCCTCGAACATGATCGAGGTCGAATCGTCGAACATCGCGAAGTAGCGCGGGTAGTAAACGATGTTGGCGGGGTCGCAATCGCCCCACTGGATCTGCACGTCACGCCGGTTGACGAACATGGTTTTTCCTCGATCGAGCATGGCGATCCGGAAGAGCGTTCACGCTCTTCCGGATCATGCGTCAGCGCGGCGCCATCCGGAGCGCGGCATCGAGCCGCACCACTTCGCCGTTCAGATAGGGATTGTCGATCATGTGCAGCGCCAGCGAAGCGAACTCGTCGGCCTGGCCGAGCCGGCGCGGGAACGGGATCGCGGCAGCGAGCGAGTCCTGGGCTTCCTGCGGCAGGCCGGCCAGCAACGGCGTCATGAACAGGCCGGGCGCGATGGTCAGCACGCGGATGCCGAACTGAGCGAGCTCGCGCGCGATCGGCAGCGTCATCGCGACGATACCGCCCTTGGAGGCGGAATAGGCCGCCTGCCCGATCTGGCCGTCATAGGCCGCGACCGAGGCGGTCGAGATCACGACGCCGCGCTCGCCGGTCGCGAGCGGTTCGAGCTTCGACATCTCGGCGGTCGCGAGCCGCAGCATGTTGAAGGAGCCGATCAGATTGACCTTGATCACCTTGTCGAAGTCGGCAAGCGCCATCGGGCCTTCGCGGCCGATCACGCGCTTTGCAACGCCGATGCCGGCGCAATTCACCAGCACACGCGCGGGACCGTGCGCCTTGGCGGCGGCCGCGACCGCTGCTTCTGCTGCCGCGGCATCCGCGACGTCGCAGACAACGGAAATGCCGCCGATCTCCGCCGCGACGCTCTCGGCGAGCTTGGCGTTGAGATCGCAGACCGCAACCTTGGCGCCTTGCGCGGCCAGCCGCCGCGCCGTCGCAGCGCCCAATCCCGATGCGCCGCCGGTGACGATGGCGGCCTGGTCCTTCAACTGCATGGCATTCTCCTCTCTTCGAGAATCAGATTGACGTGATCACCGATGCCGGCGGCACCGGTGCATAGAGCGCATCGATGATGTCGGTGCGATGCTCAAGCACCGCGCGCTGGTTGATTGAGCCCTTGTCGGTGACCTCGCCACGATCGATCGACAGCGGCGCGTCGAGCAGGATTGCCCGCGCGATCCGGTTCGACGAGCCGGTGGCGCTTGCAAGCACACGCGCGAAGCGCTCGCGGAAGGCAGCGCGCACCAGCGGATCGTTGGCTGCGGCCGCGATGTCGCCAGAGGCAAGCGCCGGATTGATCAGGCGGCAGCCATCGAGATCGAGGATCACGATCGCCGTGAGTTCGTCGCGGTTGATCCCCGCGATCACGACGTCGCGGACCAGCGGCGCGCAGATGCCGACGAAGCGCGCCCGCAACGGCCCGACGCTGACCCAGGTGCCGCTCGCCAGTTTGAAATCCTCGGCGATACGGCCGTCGAAATCGAACCCGGCATCGAGATCGCCGGGGTTGGCGGGCTTCAACGCATCGCCGAACTTGTAGAAGCCTTCCTCGTCGAACGCCTTGGCGGTCAACTCGGGCTGCCGCCAGTAGCCGGGCGTCACGTTCGGGCCCCTGGCGCGGACCTCGAGCTTGCCGTTGTTGGGCACCAGCTTCGCGTCATTGCCCGACACCGGAAGCCCGACATGGCCGGAGCGGCTGGTGTCGGGACGTACCGACATGAAGAACGGCGAGGTCTCGGTGGCGCCGAGCCCGGTCAGCATGGGGACGCGATAGCCCTTCTCCTGCACGGCGAGCGCATCGAGGCTGTTCCAGACGAACGGCGACAGCGCGGCGCCGGAAAAGAACATGGCGTGGAGCCGGTGGAAGAATTTCGACCGCAAGTCGGCGTCGTCACGCAGATAGGGCAGCAGCGATTCATAGCCCTTGGGTACGTTGAAATAGACCGTCGGCGAGATCTCGCGCAGGTTTCGCACGGTCTCCTCGATGCCGCCGGGCATCGGCTTGCCCTCATCGAGATACATCGAACCGCCGTTATAGAGCGTCAGCCCGACATTGTGGTTGCCGCCGAAGGTGTGATTCCATGGCAGCCAGTCGACGATCACAGGCGGCTCGTCCTTCAGGAACGCCAGCGTCTCGCGCAGCATCACCTGGTTGGCGCAGATCATCCGCTGGGTATTGATCACGGCCTTCGGGTTGCCGGTCGAACCCGACGTCAGCAGGAATTTCGCGATCGTGTCCGGACCGACGGCCGCATGGATCGCGTCGAGGCGGCCGTCTTCCGGCGTCGCCATCAGATCGGCGAGCCGTGTCACCTCGCGGCCGGGCACCGCGCCGCGGCTTGCCGCGATCTCGACCTCGGGCGCCACGTTGGCGCGCAACGCGTCGGCGAATTTGTCGGCGTCATCGACGAAGACCAGACCGGGCGTCAGCAGCTTGATGACGTAACCGAGCTTGCCGTAGTCGCGCGACACCAGCGAATAGGCCGGCGAGACCGGACAGAACGGAATGCCGGCATAGAGCGCGCCGAGCGCGATCAGCGCGTGATCGATCGAATTGCCCGACAGTATCACGATCGGCCGTTCTGCCGACAATCCGCGCGCGATCAGCGCGGAGGCGATGCGCCGTGTGGCCTCGAACAGCTGCGCGTAGCTGATTCGCCGCCAGTCGCTACCGGCGCGCTCCGCCATGAACACGCGGTTCGGCTCAGCGTTCGCCCAGTGATGCAGCCGGTCGGTGAGGCGTACCGGAAAGTCGGCGAGCTTCAGCTTGGGACGAAGATAGATCGTGCCGTCGTCGCGGCGCTCGACGGTGACGGCGGGATTGCCGAACGAGATCGGGCGCAACGGATGCACACTCGCTGCTGATGCAGACATCGTGGCGCTCATGTCGGCTTCACCTTGGCAGTCTTGCGATCCAGGAAGGCGCGGATCCGCTTCTTGGCTTCCTTGTCGCTCTGCGCCACCGTCGCCATCAGCGATTCCATCAGCAGGCCGGTCTGCGGATTGGCCTCGGCGATCATCGGCAGCGCCTGCAACACCGCGAAGTTGGTCAGCGGCGCATTTGCGGCGACGCGCTCGGCAAGCTCCAGCGCCTTGGGCAACGCGCCCTCGGCTTCGGTGAGATATTGCGAGAAGCCGTAGGCTGAGCCCTCGGTCGCCGAATAGACCCGTCCGGTCAACATCATGTCGGCCATCCTGGGCACGCCGATCAGGCGCGGCAGCCGCACCGATCCGCCGCCGCCGACGAAGATACCGCGCTGGCCCTCGGGCAGCGCGAAATAGGCCGACGGCTCGGCGACGCGGATATGCGCGGCGCAGGCCAGCTCCAGCCCGCCGCCGATGACAGCGCCCTTCAGCGCGGCGATCACAGGTACGCGGCAATACTGGATGCGGTCGAATACGCGGTGCCACATCTGGGAATGCACCAGCCCCTCGGTGGCGTCGCGCTCGGTCAGTTCGGAGAGGTCAAGGCCGGACGAGAAATGATCGCCGACGCCATGGATCACCACCGCGCCGATTTCTTCCGGGATGGCGGAAAAGCAGTCCCGCAGCGCCAGGATGATGCCGTCGTTCAGCGCATTGCGCTTGGCGGGCCGATTGAGCCCGACCGTCAGCACCGCCCCCCGCGTCTCGATCCTGAGCAGCGCGGCGTCACCCGCGTCGGCAGCGTTTCCCATGGCGTTATTGTTTCCCGTTCAGAATAGTTATATTTTATAATTATCATCGCAGGAGTCAATATGGGTTCATGATCGTCGTCCTGGCGAAAGCCAGGACCCATAACCACCGCATTTGATGATGAACGGGATCGTGGCCTCGACGTCGCGCACAATTGAGATTTGGGGCAATGGGTCCTGGCTTTCGCCAGGACGACGCGGGATGTGTTGCACCAGCTGTGACTGATGCTCCCGCATTTTGCGCCGTGAACTGTCCGAGCTTTGCTCTTCAGCTCGTGCGGGCGAACAGAGCCCGCCCGGAGCTTCACAGCACCTGGTGCACGTCGATCACGACGCGGTCGGCGTGGCGGGCGGCGGAGCCTATGAAGATGTGCTCCATCAGCCAGCGGTACTTCTCGGCGCCGGTCTCGAATTTCGGCACGGTGCGGAAATAGATCAGCTTGGGATCGACAGGCTCGCCGCGCTTGAGCTTGTGCAAGAGTTCGACCGGCCCGAACCGGATGCCCTTGTTCTCGACATAGACGACGGCGCCGTCGTCGGTCTCGAAGGCGTATTTCGCCTCCAGCTCGATCAGCTCGCTCGGCCGGATGATCTGGAAGTCGGCGCCGAAGGGCAGCACCTTGCCGTTGATCCGCTCGCCTTTCACCTCGCCGCCGATGATCGGAATGATGCGGCGGACGCCGGTGCCGATATCGCCGGCGGACGTCACCTCGGCGATCGCTGCGGTGATGGTGAAGACGTACCTGGTGCGGAGTTCTGGGCTCATCCGTCTAACCTATCATGCGTTGCGGCAGCCAGGTCGCGAGCAGCGGGAACAGGATCAGGATCACCAGCCGGATCAGGTCGGTGATCACGAACGGCAGCACGCCGACGAAGATCGTCGACATGTTGACGTCCTTGATCACGCTCTTGATCACGAACACGTTCATGCCGACCGGCGGATGGATCAACCCGAGCTCGACCGTCATCACGATGATGATGCCGAACCAGATCGGATCGAAGCCGAGCGCGGTGACCACCGGAAACACGATCGGAACGGTAAGGATCACCATCGCCATCGCGTCCATCAGGCAGCCGAGCACCAGATACATCAACAGGATCAGCGCCAGCACGCCATAGGGCCCGATGCCGAGCCCGGTGAGGAATTCGGTGACGTGCTGCGGCGTCTGGGTGATGGTGAGGAAATAGCCGAAGCAGAGCGCGCCAATCAGCACGGTGAACACCGCTGCCGCGGTGCGGGTCGCCTGCAGCAGCGATTGCAGGATGCCGTCCTTGGTGAGCTTGCCACGGAGGAGGCCGATGATGAAGGCGCCGACCGCGCCGACCGCGCCGGCTTCGGTCGGGACGAAGAAGCCGCCATAGAGGCCGCCGATCACGAACAGGAACAGCAGCAGCGGCGACCAGACGTCGCGCAGCGCCACCAGGCGCTCGTGCCACGACGCCTTCTTGCCCGCCGGCAGGAAGCCCGGCCGCGTCACGCCGATGATGCCGATCGTGACCATGTGCATCAGGATCGCGAGCAGGCCCGGCACGACGCCGGCGATGAACAGCTTGCCGATATCCTGCTGGGTGATGATGCCGTACACCGCGAGCACGGTCGACGGTGGCAGCATCGCCCCCAGCGTGCCGCCGACCGCGATCACGCCGGTGGCGAACGATTGCGGATAGCCGAAGCGGCGCATCTCGGGATAGGCGACCGCTGAAAAGGTGGCGGCGGTGGCGACCGACGAGCCCGAGATCGCGGCGAAGCCGCCGCAGGCCGCAATGGTCGCGATGCCCAGCCCGCCCTTCCAATGGCCGACAAAGGTGTTGGCGGCGCGGAACAGCTCGCGGCTGATGCCCGAGACGGACACGAAAGCGCCCATCAACAAGAACATCGGGATCACGCCGAAGGAATAGTCGGTCACCGTGCGCATCGTGGTCTGGCCGACCAGTTTCAGCGCGGGAGCAAAGCCGGTGAGATAGCCAAAGCCAGTGATGCCGACGAGGCCCATCGCCATGCCGACGGGAACACGGAGCAGCATCAGCACGAACAGGCTGACAAAGCCGATGACGGCGACGGCCTCGGGACTCAGGTCGAGACTCATTACCGTCTACTCCGCGGTCTTGATCTTGGCATCATGGATATCTTCCGGGTGGAAGATCAGGCGGTAGGTGCGGATCGCGATCAGCAGCACCGCGGAGACGTCGCCGATCCACGACACCAGGAAGAACGGCCAGACCGGGACGCCGAGGTCCATCGTCACGATATGGCTGTTCCTGGTATCGATCACCTTGTCGACCAGCGTGTAGGTCTGCACCGACACCACGAACAGCAGCACCAGGGTCGCGAAGATGTCGATCCAGCGCTGGTAACGCGGCGAGGCATTGGCCCAGACCAGATCCACCGTGATGTGGGTGCCGCGATAGCTCGTCGCCGCAATGCCCCAGAAGATCAGGATGCCGAGCAGGAACTGGCCGAAATTGTAATAGTCCGGGATCGTCACCGCGAAGAACTTGCGCATGAACACCGCGGTGAAGGTGTTGAGCGCGACGACGCCGACGAAGAAGGCCGCCACCCATTCGATCGAATCGATGAAACGATCCATGAAATTCTTGCGCACCGGCTCGGGTGGACCGGTGATCGCGCCGTCTTGGGTGACTTCGGAATTCGCGGCCATGATTTGATCTTCGCTTCCCGTGGCTCGTCATTCTCGGTGCGCAATTGCGCACCTGAGGGGCGCGACAAAGTCGCGAACCCGGAATCCATAACCACCACAGTGAGTATGGATTCCCCGATGCGCATCTGCGGCCTGCGCCAAGCGGCGCATCCCGGAATGACGAAGTCGCCTAGATCCCCGCCTCGTACTTCTTCAGCGTGGCCTGCAGATCGGCCTCGACCTTCTCGGCATCGCCGCCGGCCTTCTTCACCGCCTCGGCCCAGCTGTCGCGCAGCGGCTTGACCGCCTTCTTCCATTCGGCGAGCTGATCAGGGGTCAGCGGATAGACCTCATGGCCTTGCAGCGCCTTCATCTTGGTGCGGCCGTTGGCTTCGAAATCGGTCCAGGGATCGGTGACCTTGGAAGCCCATTCCGGCGAGCAGTGGTCGTCGATCACCTTCTTCTGGGCATCCGACATCGCATTGTATTTGGCGAGGTTCATGTTGTAGGTGAAAACCGTCGTGTAGAGCGGCACGTCCATGTGGTACTTCACGACCTTGTCGATGCCGAACAGGAAGATCGAGCCCCACGGGAAGGTGATCTCGTCGGCCACGCCGCGCTCGATCGCGTCGCGCGATTCCGGCGCGGAGGCCTGCACATTGGTGCCGCCGAACATCTTCACCATCTCGCCGATCGTGCTCTGCGCCGGCCGCACCTTGACGCCGGAGAGGTCGCCCGGCAGCACGATCTTCTTCTTGCCGTGCAGCGCGCCCGGATCGTGGATGAAGGCGAAGCAGAGCTTGGTATCCTTCATCTCGGTGGCCGCGTATTTGTGGTACCACTCGTTCAGCGCCAGGGTGCCCTTCTTGCCGTCCGAGAATACGAACGGCAGCTGGCCCGCGGCCGCGATCGGGAAGCGGCCGGGCTGATAGCCGGGATTGACGTAGGTGACGTCGGCAATGCCGTCGCGCGCCATGTCGTAATGGTCGAACGCCTTGCCGAGCTGCTCGGACGGAAACACGGTGACCTTGATGGTGCCGCCCGATGCCTTCTCGATGTCGGCGGCCCAGGCCTGCGTCGCCGGCACCAGCGGATGCGCCGGCGGCACCCAGAGCGACACCTTGAGATTGACGGTCTTGTCCTGCGCCAGGGCAGGGGCTGCTGCGGCCGGCACGATGGCGGCTGCCATCAGCAGCGCCGACAAACTTCTCCTCATCACGTCTCCTCCTCTCCAGGACGGCGGGCTTTGTGCCCGGTCTCATTACTTAACATGTTATCTAATTCACGTAGATATTCAAGCCGAAATCCGCGGGGCGGACGCCTCGTCGCACCCGGCCCTCCGGCATCTTGCGCTGCGGCGAAAGCTGTCCGCGGCAAATCGACCTTGCCAAACCTGTTATATGATATAGTTGCCAAGGCAAGTTGACGGTGAGCCCCCGGCGCGGGGCGCCCGACTCAAGCCTATCCGATCGGGAGGAGCAGGTATTGCGGACAAAAGTAGCAATCATAGGCGCAGGTCCGGCCGGACTGTTGCTTGGGCAACTACTTCATACTTTCGGCGTAGACAACGTCATTCTCGAGCGGCAGACCCCGGACTACGTGCTGGGCCGGATTCGCGCCGGCCTGCTCGAGGAAGGCACGGTGTCACTGCTCGAGCGCGTCGGCGCCGGCGCCCGGCTGCGCCAGGAAGGCCTGGTCCATCACGGCGTCGAGCTGGCGTTCGGCGGCGCGCGGCACCGCATCGACATGCATGCGGCGACCGGCAAGACCGTGACCATCTACGGCCAGACCGAGGTCACGCTCGATCTGATGAATGCCCGCAAGGCGGCCGGCCTGACCACGGTGTACTCCGCCGCCGACGTCAAGCCGCACGACTTCGGCACCGATCGTCCGCGCGTCAGCTACGTCAAGGACGGCGTCAGCCACGAAATCGCCTGCGATTTCATCGCCGGCTGCGACGGCTTCCACGGCATCAGCCGCGCCAGCGTGCCGGCCTCGGCCATCACCAGCTATGAGCGGGTGTATCCGTTCGGCTGGCTCGGCATCCTCTCCGAGACGCCGCCGGTTTCGCCGGAGCTGATCTACAACAAGCACGAGCGCGGCTTTGCGCTGTGCACGATGCGCTCGACCCACCGCAGCCGCTACTACGTGCAGTGCCCGCTCGACGATCATGTCGACCAGTGGTCCGACGAGCGGTTCTGGGATGAGTTAAAGCGGCGGCTCGACCAGAAGGCGGCCGACGAGATCATCACCGGCCCCTCGATCGAGAAGAGCATCGCGCCGCTGCGCAGCTTCGTCGCTGAACCGATGCGGTTCGGCCGGATGTTCCTCGCAGGCGACGCCTCGCATATCGTGCCGCCGACCGGCGCCAAGGGCCTGAACCTTGCGGCCAGCGACGTGCATTATCTGTCGCAGGCGCTGCGCGAATTTTACGACGAGAAATCCTCCGCCGGCCTCAACGGTTATTCGGCGAGGGCGCTGGCGCGGGTCTGGAAGGCGGTGCGCTTCTCCTGGTGGATGACCTCGATGCTGCATAAATTCCCCGACGAAGGCGAATTCGCCGCGCGCATCCAGATCGCCGAGCTCGACTACCTCGTCAGCTCGAAGGCGGCGTCGACCTCGCTGTCGGAGAATTATGTGGGGCTGCCGTTCTAGGGGTGCTCGCGGATGCTTTTGTCAAACAGCATCCTCTCCGCAATCTCGGCCGTCATACCCCGCGTATGCGGGGTATCCAGTACGCCGCGCCTTCTCGATTCATGCCGTGCGGTCTCTGGGATACTGGATCGCCCGCTTTCGCGGGCGATGACAGCTGAAGACGTGGCAACAGGCCAGCGCCGCATTCAAACACCCACGTGAATCCCGTTTAAAACTTTGTAGGCGGTGAAACCGTCCTCGACATCGCGTTCAATGGCGTCAATCCAACGTCATAAGCGAGATTTGAGATGACCACCGATACACAAATCGCCCCCGACATTCCTGACGGCTTCGAGCCGCTGTTCCGCAAGAGCCCCCTCACCGAGCCCTGGGAGCCGCTCTACCAGAAAAAGACCGAGCGATCCGTCATCATCGGCCTGCGGCTGGCCCGGCCGCACACCAACGGCCGCGGCCTGATCCATGGCGGGCTGATCGCGGCACTTTCCGACAACGCGATGGGCTATAGCTGCGGCCAGGCGACCGGCTGGACCACCTCATATGTGACGATCTCGCTCACGGTCGATTTCGTCGGCTCGGCCAATATCGGGCAGTGGCTCGCGATCGAGAGCGACGTGATCAAGACCGGCAGCACGATCTGCTTCGCGCAGAGCCTGATCAAGGCCGACGGCGTCACGATCGCGCGCGCCAGCGGCACGTTCCGCGTGGTGCCGAAGAAGCCGCCGGTGAGCTAGCTGAAGCGCCAGTCGGTGATCTCGGTGACGAGATCGATGAAGGTCCGCACCTTCGCCGACAACAGGCGGGATGTCGGATAGACGACATGGATCGGTACCGGCGGCTGCTCGAACGCGGCGAGCACGATTCGGACCCGCTTCGCCTTCAGTGATTCGGCGGCCTGGTAGGCCATCACCCGGGTCAGCCCGCCGTCCTGCTCGGCGAACTGGATGGCGGAATCCGAACTGTTGCTGGTGAAGCGCGGCGTCGGCGTGATGCGGATCTCCTGGCCGTCCTCCACAAAGCGCCAGTCGGGCGTTGCGGTCATGGCGCCGAACTGGATGGTGTCATGGGAGGTCAAGTCCGCCGGCCGCTTCGGCTCGCCGCGGAGCTTGAGATAGCCGTGCGAGGCCACCACGATGCGGCGCATCTGGCCGACATGCCGCGCCACCAGGGTCGAATCCGGCAGGTGCCCGAGCCTGACCGCGAGGTCGACGCCATCCTCGACGAGGTTGATGCGGCGGTCCGACAGCCGCAGGTCGACGCCGACCTCGGGATAGCGCTTCAGGTAGGCGGAGACGACCGGACTGACATGCAGCCGCCCGAAGCCGAACGGGGCGGAGATCACCAGGCGGCCTTCGGGGCGAGTGCGCTCGCTCTCCACCGCGTCCTCCGCCTCCTCGACGTCGGCGAGGATCCGCCGCGCCCGCTCCAGATAGCGCGAGCCGGCGTCGGTCAGCGTCACCTGCCGCGTCGTCCGCTGCAGCAGCCGCGCGCCCAGCCGCTCCTCCAGTGCCGCGATCAGCCGGGTGATGGCGGATGGCGACAGACCGAGCTTGCGGGCAGCGGGAGCAAACCCCTCGAGGTCCGCCACCGCGACGAAGGCCTGCATGGCATCGATCCGGTCCATGGAACTATTGCATAATCGGCAATAGTGAAGTGTCAATTCACAAGATTGCTTGCGATCCGGAAACGCCCATTTGTACGGGTAGGACAGCCGTTTCGGGAGGCCCAGATGTTTGATGCTGACACCTATCCCAGCGACGTCGCCTTCACCCCGGCGGTCAAGGCGATCCAGACCCGCAAGGGCTCGCGCGACACCTATGCCGAGGTCGAGGCGCATGGCGGCTGGCAGACCGAGATCGACGAGAACCTCGCGGCCCTCCTCGCCAACACCAACAGCTTCTACTTCGCGACCGCATCAGCCGACGGTCAGCCCTATATCCAGCACCGTGGCGGACCGAAGGGCTTCATCAAGGTGCTCGACAAGCACACCATCGCGTTCGCCGACTACAGCGGCAACCGGCAGTTCATCACGCAGGGCAATCTCTCGGAGAACCCGAAGGCGTACATCTTCGTGATGAATTATGCGCACCGGCAGCGCGTCAAGATCTGGGGCGAGGCGCGCGTGGTCGAAGACGATCCGGCGCTGACGCGTTCGCTGATGCCCCAAGGCTATCGCGCGCGCCCTGAGCAGGTGATCCTGTTCAAGGTCACGGCGTGGGACAGCAACTGCCCGCAGCACATTCCGCAGAAGTTCGACGCGGCCGACGTGGCGCAAGCCCTCGCCTCACGCGACCAGCGTATTGCCGAACTCGAGGCGGAGCTCGCCGCATTGAAGGGCCAGCCCGCCCCTGCTGCCAGCTAAGCTGCCTGCTGCTGCAGCGGCGCCCAGGCGAACTCCGGATAGTACTGCTGCATCATGCGGGCGACATAGGCGGTGAGATTGTCGAACTTCTCGGTGCGCTCGCGCAGCGGCGAATCGAAGAACGGCGTCAGGATCCCCGCCAGCGCGCCGAACGCAGTGGCATCCGTGCCGCAGGGCGCGTTGCCCATCAGATAAGGCTTGTCGCCGAGCTGCACGGACAGCGCAAACAGCGAGCGCATCGCGAGGTCGACGTCCTCGTCGGGCCCGTGGCGGCCGAGCCCGCTCAACAGATAGTTCTCGGCCACCCGGAACTGGGCGTCCTCGCGCAGCTTGTCGCGCATGTGATCGGGCGCTCCGTCGAAGAAATGCGCGGGCCCCTTGGCGAAATTGGTATCGTCGACCCAGCGCGCGCCGACCAGCGCCCAGTAGACGTGATGCTCGATCATGCGCTCGAAGGCCCAGGCCTGAGCGCGCGCCTGCAGGCTCAGCGGCGCGTCGAAATCGAAACCGTATTTGCCCTCGATATGGGCGCGGATGAAGGTCGAATCGGCGATCGTCTCGCCGTCGTCGGAAATGAACGGCAGCTGGCCCTTCGGAGAGGCCGGCGGCATCGCCTTCTCCTTGGTGTAGGCAAGCCCGGCCATCTTGAGCTGGACCTCGGTCTTGGTCACGAAAGGACTGATTTCCGGCAGACCGAAGCCCGTGCCAAAGCCAAAAAGCGTAATCATATGAAGCTCCCGATCGCCTGTAGTCGTGAATTGAGGCTAGCTGTCCCCTGCTGCCAGCATGGTGTCAGCAGTAGTGGCATTCACTGCCGAGCGGGGTTGCGGGTGCGAGGCGGCGAACCGCCTCGCGAACCCGCTTGACCAGCCGTGCCCGCCCGTAGGACCAGACCGTGCTGACAGACTGTGCGATCAGCGCGACCAGGGCCCAACGCAGGTCGCCGGAGGTGGAGTAGACCGTGACCAGCTGTTCCAGCGCGAAGCTCTGCGCTTGCCGGAAACCGAGTTCATCAAGATTCGCCATGGACAAATTCCCTTCACTTGAGGTGTTGTCCTGATATAGCCCCCACCTGCTGCCAACATGCTGTCAGCAGCAGCCGGACGGGACGCAGAAAAGCCGACGCGTCGAGACACCGCGAGATGCGTCAAGACGGTCGTCAAGACGCTGAAGAGAATTGCCAAGAGAGTTGCCATGAGACGCGCCGACCGGCTGTTTCAGATCATCCAGGTGCTCCGCCGCACCCGTAAGCCTTTGACTGCGGACGCGATCGCAGCCGAGCTCGAGACCTCGAAGCGGACCATCTATCGCGATATCGCCAGCCTGATCGAGCAGCGGGTGCCGATCCGCGGCGAGGCCGGCATGGGCTACATCCTGGAGAAGGGTTTTGACCTGCCGCCGTTGATGCTGACACCCGACGAGATCGAGGCCTGCGTGCTCGGCGCGCAATGGGTGATCGGCCACGCCGATCCGGCGCTGGCGCGCGCCGCCGAGGACCTGATGGCCAAGATTGCCGAGACCGTGCCCGACCGGCTGCGGCCGTTCGTGCTGGAGCCGGCGAGCCGCGCCCGCTCCGCCTGGAACCGGGAGCCCGACCGCATCGACATGGTCAGGACCCGCAGCCAGATCCACGAGGGCAAGAAGATCACGCTGAACTATCGCGACGAGCACGGCCGCGACAGCGAGCGTACGATCTGGCCGATCGCAGTCGGCTATCACGAGGCGGTGCGGCTGCTTGCCGCCTGGTGCGAGCTGCGCAAGGATTTCCGCAGCTTCCGCACCGACCGCGTGGTCACCGCTGTTTACCACGACGAGAAGTATCCGGAGCGGCGCGATCTGCTCAGGGCGCGCTGGCGACGCAGCCTGGTGTGGGAAGCACCGAGGGACACCTGATGGCCGACGACGCAATCGATGCGGCCGGCAACAGCCCGTGCCAGTCCTGCGGCGCCTGTTGCAGCTATTCGGAGAACTGGCCGCGCTTCACGATCGAGGACGACACGCAACTCGACCTGATCCCGGCGCAATTCGTCAACGCACGACAATCAGGGATGCGCTGCGAGGGCGATCGCTGCTCGGCGCTGTCGGGGAAGATCGGAGAGGCAACGCGCTGCGTGGTCTATGCGGTGCGGCCGGACGTGTGCCGGACCTGCCAGCCGGGCGACGCGGAATGCGCGATGGCGCGGCGCCGGCACGGGCTGCCGCTCATCGCGAGCGCGCAGCCGGATTGAGCGCGGCTTAGGCCGTCACAGTCACCGTCTCGCTGACGTCCTCGTCGTCGAGCTCGTCATCGACAACCGGCGCGAAGCTCGACAGCGGCTTGGTCGACAGCGTGATCGGCTTGCGGCCGCCATGCGAAACGGCCGCGGCACGGACCGGCTCGCGCGACAGCGCGTACAGCGTCGACCCGACACGGCCGCCGGAATTGACCAGCTCCCACTCGCTGCAGCTCGACGCAATCGCCACCGCGAGTGCGTGCAGATGGCTGCGCCGATAGCAGAACAGCGCCAGCCTCGCCCGGACATCGGGCGCGACATTAGCGACCAGCAACGAAAGCCCGTTCGGATTGGCGCGATACATCTGGCCGAGCAGGTCGTCGGCAACCGGGCAGGCATCGTTCTCGAAGGCGTCGCGGCTTGAAAACATTTGCAAATCCCCCTCGATCGGGAAGATGCCGCGCAATCCTCTAACGAAAGGTTAACCACGGCCTCCGGTCGTCGCCGAAGAGGCTTGCCCGTTGCACGCGAATCACATCCGCCCCGGCCAAAAGCGTCTTCAAGCGAAGGGAATACCGGTTCGCGTCAAGAAAACGCGTCAAAACCAGGATCCCGTCGGAACGGGCTTCGGCGGGAGGGTCGTGGTCAGGGCTGTGGGAGGCGGCGTCGCGAGTCGCTCAGTTCGCGGCCATGTAGATCGACAGCGCGAAGCCGGTGAGGTGATGCAGCGCCTGGTCGACCCCGATCAGGGTCCAGAACCAGGGATGGTGCGATTCCAGCGTCACGCCGAAATGCGAGGCGCAGATGCCTTTGCAGCGATCGACGATGATGTGGATCACGAAGTCGACGAAGGCGACGTACCAGAACCGCGGCGCCACCACCAGGATCAGTGCCAGCGCGACCGCAAGGTGGACCAGGCAATGCGCGAGCAGCGGCATGGCCCAGCCGGTCTTCTGGTCCTTGCCGATCGCCATCCAGGCGTTCTGCAGCATGAAGTCGGCGATGATGTGCTTTGCGGTGAGAAGCAACATCCATCCCACCAGGGCACCAACCGACACCGACGATGACATGGCAGGAAACAACAAGCTGACGCCCTTTTACTTCGATGAATGTGATTGCAAGAAATCCGGGTCAGGCCGTCAGCACAATTCCGCAAACCGAAGCTTGTCTCATTTATGACATCTCCGGCGGCGGAATGCACCTGCGGCCCCGCGAAAATCACATCCGGGTTCAGGCCTCGATAGTGGCGATGGTCATGCGCCATCGCGGCGCAGGTCAGCCGGACCAAGGTGGCGGCCGGTTGGGGGGATTGCATTCCCCCACGGAGGTATACCGTCGGCGGCACAGGAAATTTTCTTTCTTTTATAGTCATTTACGGATTCACCGGGCAGCGCCGCGGCGGCAACACACCGTTCCGGACGGGTGATCAGCCAGGTAGTCAACCATGAGCGCCGAAGCCCCCGCGCCTTCGCCGATGCAGCCGCGGCCTCGCCCTCCGGTCGCCAAGAGCAACCGCGCGCAGATCATCACCTTCACCCTGCTGACACTGCTGCTCAGCGCGGTCACCGAGGCGATCCTGCGCGGCGCGGTGCATCGCCGCGTCGAATCACCCGCTCGCGATTTCACTTTGCGGGCGCCAACTGATCCGCGCTCGCGATCAGGAATTGGCTGACGCCGTCTGGAACGAAGCGGAACAGCGGGAGTCGACTCATAGCTCCCGACATCAGCCCCCAAGCGCATCGGGAGTAGCGACCCTGGTGCCGCCAACCTCCGGTGCCGGGGTCGTTGGTCGGCTGGTTCATGTATGGAATCCGCGACGAAACGAGACACTCCGGCGCGATCGCCGCAAGCCTTGGTCTCACCTCCGCCACGCTTGGGCGCTCCCATGCGGCTGGTTGCCTGGCGGAGGGATCGACGATGGGTAAGAAGATTGCGCTCGGATTTCTTGCTACAACACTTTGCGCCGCTCCGGTCGAAGCGGAGCCAGCCAATCCGGCGACGCCGGCAATCACCAAGCCCAACAATGACGCGACATTGCGTGCGCCACACGCACCGCCGCCGGCACCATACCGCGCCCAGCCAAAAATCGAGTCCGCTCCGACCGGCCAGCGGCGCCCGGTGAGGTGATCACCTCCAGTTGAGGCTGCCTTGTTGTCTCAGATGGGTTGCCTCGAAAACGAAGACGACCTTGAAGACGGGGCCGCCTTCGGTCCGCACTTCGATCGCAAAATCATGCCGGTCGTCCAGTGACGCAAGGTCTCGGGCCAGTTCGCCCAGAGTACGGGCGGCCTCCAGTTCTGCGGCCCGTTGATCCTCAAACTCAAGCCCCTCTTCATCCGGATAGAGCCCAGTGCCATCTCTGATATCGAAGAAATAGCGCACCATCCAATCGCCTCCATCATTGTCGGCGACAATGGTCAATAACGCGAAGCACAGGGAAATCGTTTCTAAGCGGACGACGACAGCAACGCGCTCATGCGAACCGCTGTGCGCCCGGTCCTGCTTGCATCCATGGAGGACCAAGCGTTGCGCCTCTCCGAGGGGGCGCGCCGGTCATCCCGCAGCGGCGTCCGATTGCGTGCCGACGGCGTCGAGCTGCCGCCCTTCGTGATCCATATGCAGATAGTTCGGATTGAACAGGCCTGCGCGCATCAGCCGGTCGAGATTGGGGACGGACAGGGTCTTGCCCTTGAGCACGATCAGCCCGTCGGCGCGCAGCTCCTGTAGCGTCCGATTGACATGGACCTTGGAGAGTCCAGTGGCGTCGGCGAGGTCGCCCTGCGTCAACGGGAAGTCGCAGCTGTCGCCCTGGGTCAAACCGGCAAGACGCAGCCGCAGCCAGATCTCGCAGAGCAGATGAGCGATCCGCTCCAGCGCCGTGCGCTGGCCGAGGCTCATGGTCCATTCGCGCTGGATCGCCGCATTGACCAGGGTTTCCCACCAGAACGCGGTGACGATGCGCGGATGCCCGGCCGCGACCTTGTCGAAGAACTCGCGCGAGAGATCCGCGATCGACACCGCGGTGATGGTGCCGATCGAATGATCCATCTCGCGCAGGATGAAGACGTTCACGTCGCAAATGTCGCCGGGCAGGAAGAACGACACCACCTGGCGCCTTCCGTCCTCGAGCTGCTTGTAGCGACAGGCCCAACCGGACAGGATCAGGTGGACATCCTTCGGTTTCTCGCCTTCACGGACGATATCGACGCGCGGTGCAAAATGCCGGACCCGCTCAGTCGATGCACGATTGAGAATGACGTGATCGACCGGCGAAAGCCTTACGAACTGCTCCAATTTACGGACTAGCGATGCCAACGACATTGGTCTCCCCGCATGCTTAATCGGGTAACCGCCAAGCCGTTTTCAATAACGTATGTTACATTGCACAGCTATTGACGTATGTTCACTAGTGTACAGACGCCGGAGGACTCGACGGTTACTGTCCTCAAGCGCCGTACAGTTCAGTTACTATCAGGGCATCGCCGCCGTCGGCGTTTCAAAAGCCTTGCAACAGGCAAGCCTTGCAACAAGCCTTACAAAGAGCCAGCCCTGCAAGCCGTCGTCGCTCAGACGAGCGGCACACCGTAGTAGTCGTTCACAGCCCGGGTGGTGCCGATGTCGGCCCAATTCCAGTCCCGTTCGCTGCCGTATTTCGGCGCGCCGCGCAGCTGGCTCTCGGTCACGCCGGTGACATAGCCACCAAGCTTCGTGTCGTATTTGAGCGATTGCCAGGGCAGCGGATAGTGGTCGTTGCCGAGGCCGAGAATGCCGCCGAAGCCGAGCACGGCATAGGACACCCGGCCACTCTTCTTGTCGATCATCACGCGCTCGATCGAGCCGATCTTGCGCTCATCCGATCCATAGACCGCGGTACCCTCGACCTTGTCGCTGCCGATCAGGTTTCCGAGCTCTTTTTCATCCATCGCCATGTCACTTCTCCTGTGATCTCCCGGCGCCAACGACGGTCCGAGAGGATCGTTCCTGCCGCATTGCCGCAGTTGCTGCCCAGCGAAAGCGCCATTCGGCGAGCGTCATTGAATTTGAGACGATATGCGGGCCCCGGCGATACAATTCGCCGGGGCCCGTCACCGGAGCGTTTCGCCACCTTTCGGGGAGCAAGGCAGCGAACACAATGGTGTTACGCATGACGCCGAAGATCGTTCCTGTGGTCTCAGCATCGCGTTTGCGATGCCCGGGCCGCCCTTGCGATCCCTCGGCCTGCTCTTGCGAGACTGGAGATCGCAATTTTTTCAATTGTCGAATGTCATGGGTTAACGACGCGAATTTGGCACCTGCCTAAGCTTTTGGTCTCACGTCGGAGGCAGCATGATCAAAAAGAAGCGTAACAGGTCGCGGCCTCCCGGATCGTTGGAGGACCGCCTGCAAAAATTCGCCGAAGATTCGCGCATTGCAGCGCGCAAGCTGCCACCGGGACGGGAACGCGAAACGCTGATGAAGAGAGCCAGGCAAACCGAGACCGTGATGGAAGTCAGCGAATGGCTGACACTCCGCAAATAGCGGCGCCTCGAAGAGGACCGACAGGACAGCTATGACGATCGAGGAACGGTTTGACTCACATACGCTTGCCGCCATGAACTTCGCGCTCGACCAGGTCTGCGCCGATGCGCTCCATGGCGAGGAACATGCCACCCGCAGGCGCGTTGCCAGATACATCATCAAGTGCGCCAAGAGCGGCAGGACGACGCTCCCCGAGCTGACCGAAGCCGGGCAGCAGGCGCTGGCCAAGGTCGTCGCAATAACATAGACCGGCTGGCGCGCTAGATCACCTGGGACGCTACCGGCACCCGCGCGCGAATCTCCGCGATCTTGCGCTTCAGCGCCGCTTGCCGCGGGTCGGGCATGATGGCGGCGCGGGCCTCGGCGATGGCGCCGGCGAGGTCGGGAAGCGCGAGCGCGCCATCGAAGGTCGGCTTGACGAGCCCGTCGATGATCAGGTGCCAGTCCGCGATGCCCTGGCGATAGGGATCGCCGTAGCCCTGGATCATGGTCGCGGTCTGCACGACCGCCCGAGCCGCGCCCGGCTGCTTGGTCAGGCTGCGGTCGATCATGTGCAGCCAGCGCTCGACCCAGAGCCGCTCCTTGGCGTAGCGCCCCGAGAACAGCCGCCAGCGCTTCAGGCCCGCCTCGATCCTGAGCCGGCGAACGCTGAAGCGATTGTTGGCGCTGAAGCGGATCGAGACCCGGCGGCGCCGCCAGCCGAACTGATCGAGCACGGCAAGGATCGGATCGGCGACCATCTCCGGCAAAGCGTCGATCAACTCGTCAAGGCGGAGCTTCTTGACGTCGTCGGCCGAGCGCGCGGCGAGGCCGCCCGCCGCATGGGCTTCGCCGAGCTTGAGCTGCGCGATCCGGATAGCATCCTCATAGGCCATGCGCTCCGCCATCAGGCGGGCGATGTCGCCGAGCAGGGCGTCGTCGACGCCGCGGCGGCCGACGAAGCGATTGAGCCGGTCGATATAGAGCTGGGCATAGCTCGTGCTCTGATAGGCGATCAACAGATGGATGGCCTCGGTGACAACAGGCCCGAGATGATCCGGGCAGGCGTCGGGCAGCACCGGCGGCCCCTCGTCCTCGTCGCCGATGATGTCGGCAAACAGGTAGCGGAGCGAGGCCAGCAGACTGTCGTCATCCGGCACTGCGGCGCCTCCAGAACTGGTCACCGGGCTCATGCAGGCTTAGGCTCCGCGACCTTCGGCGTGGTGTGCTGCGCGAGCTGCTGCTCGAGCGTCGAGATATTCTGGAACAGGCGGGCAGAGGCCAGGCGCAGGAAGTAGAAGCCGAACGCCGGATTCTGGACGTAAAGCTGCTCGACCTGATCGTAGGTCACCGACAGCACCACGCCGGCTTCGACGCATTCCAGCGTCTGGGTTCGCGTGTTCGACGGCGACAGCATGCCGAACTCGCCGACGATGGCGCCGACCGGCAACTCGATGCCGGACTCGACCAGGCGGAAGCGGCCGCTGGTGATATAGAACATGCTGTCGGCCTTCTCGTCCTTGTAGAACAGGACTTCGCCGGCAGTGCATTTGCGCTCCGTCGTGAATGGCCGCAGCCAGTCCATCGACAAATCGCTGTTGACCGACCTCTTCACATTGCGGACCAGTTGCAGCATCTGGTGCAGGCGGTAGGTGTTCATCGGCAGCAGCACGGAATGCAGGATCAGGGTCGCGTAATTGTGGGTCGGGATCGCGGTCGCGATCAGGATGATGTTGGTCAGGATGGCGAAGACGCGCAACGGGATCATGGTCCGCATCGACAGCGTGGCGACCACGAAGATCGATGCGAAGAAGCTGCCGGCGGCGCCGGCGTGCTCCGCGAGATGTGAGGTATCCATCGGAAACCAACCAATTCTCAAGAAGTGAACAAGATCGCCTTATTAGTCGCTTCATTCCTGCCGAGGTTGCCTGCCCTCGCGTCGGCGGCCAGCATCCCTGATATACGGGGAAAAAGCGACGATTTGTCTGATTTCTCACATTCGCGGGCGCAAAATCGGGCCAACATGGTTAGGCCATTCGCCCAACCTGCCGGCCTCTTCGCCACGATCAGGCCGCCGCAGCCGGCGCGTTGACGGCCTCGGCCGGGAGAGGCACGTTGTGCGCTCGGCCCGGCCACGCGCTGGGCCTCGATTCCAGCAGTTCAGCGACAGGCAAGCTCCGTTCCGATGTCCAAGCCGCTCGTCCTTCCGGCCTTGACGCGCTTCGTTTCCGCCACCGCCGGCCGCAACATGACCACGGTGGCCTATGTCGCGGTCATGGTCGGTGTCGCCATGATGACGCTGCTGACGGTCGAGCCGGCCTATGACGCGGCCCCGCACTGGGTCGACGCGCTGCTGTGGGCCTGCCTTGCCTATTTCATATTCGAATGGCTGGTGCGGCTGCGCCATATGCGGCGGCAGGACAAGCTTTGGTTCTACGCGCTGTCCAGCGCCGGCGTGGTCGATGCGATCGGCGCGCTGGCGGTGCCGCTGGCGCTGCTCTGCGGCATCGCGTCGAAAACCGCATGGCTGCTCGGCGTGCTCTGGGTGCTCAAGGTGGTGCCCGGCATTCCCGGCCTGCGCCAGCTCCGCCGCGTGCTGGTGGTGGAGTCCGGCCCGCTGCTCAGCGTGCTCGTGATCTTCCTGATGGTGGTGTTCCTGGCCTCGGTCGCCGAATACTTCCTGGAGCGGGACGTCCAGCCGCAGACCTTCGGCAGCGTGCCGGCGGCGCTGTGGTGGGCGGTGGTGACGCTGACCACGACCGGCTATGGCGACGTGGTGCCGATCACCCCGCTCGGCCGGATCGTCGCCGCCATGGTGATGATCTCGGGCCTCGGCGTGTTCGGGCTGTGGACCGGCATTCTGGCGACCGGCTTTGCCGCCGAAACCCGCCGCGACAACTTCCTGAGAACCTGGGAGACCGTCAGCAAGGTGCCGTTCTTCGCGCATCTCGGCCCGGCCGCGATCGCCGACGTCACCCAGGTGCTGCGCACCATCGACTTGCCGCCGCGCACCATGATCATCCGCAAGGACACCAATGGCGACTGCATGTATTTCGTCGGCGCCGGCGAGGTCGAGGTCGACCTGCCCGGACGCAAGGTCAAGCTCGGCGAAGGCGCGTTCTTCGGCGAGATGGCGCTGCTCGGCAATGCCAAGCGCGGCGCCAGCGTCTCGACCAGCAAGGTGACGAGGCTGTTGGTGCTTGACCTGGTCGATTTCCGCCTGTTGATGGCAAGGCATCCCGATCTCGCCGAGACCATCGACGCCGAGGCGAAGCGGCGCGAACGTGAGAACCAATGATGGAGACCAAGATGGCTGACGCGGCCGACACCGCCAGCGGACCCGTGCTCGAGATTGCCGGCGCGCGCGCCACGATCCGTCTCAACCGGCCGAAGCATCTCAACCGCCTGCAGGCCGAGGATCTCGGCGAGCTCGTCCGCCTGTTCGACCGGATCGAGGCCGATCCCGCGATCCGGGTGCTGGTGCTGACCGGAACCGGCCGCGCATTCTCCGCTGGCTACGATCTCAACTCGGTGGCCGAGCGCGCGGTGAGCGCCAACGAGCAGCAGAGCGCGGGTTCGGCCTTCGAGGTCGTGGTCGACCGGCTCGAGGACCTCGCTGTGCCGACGATCTGCCGGCTCAATGGCGGCGTCTATGGCGGCTCGACCGACCTTGCGCTCGCCTGCGACTTTCGCATCGGCGTCGATACCGCCGAGATGTTCATGCCGGCGGCGCGGCTCGGGCTGCACTATTACAAGAGCGGCATCCGGCGCTACGTCACGCGGCTCGGCGTCGACAATGCCAAGATGCTGTTCTTGACCGCGCAGAAGATCACGGCGCCGGAGATGCTGCGCATCGGCTACCTCACCGCAATGGTGCCGCCCGACGTGCTCGACGAGGAGGTCGACCGGCTGGCGACGATCCTGGCCGGCAATGCGCCGAAGGCGATGGCCGGCATGAAGCGCGCGATCAACGAATTCGCCCGCGGCCAGCTCGACGAAGCCGACGCCGACCAGCGCCATCGCGACAGCATGCGCGGCGACGAGATCAAGGAAGGCATCAAGGCGTTCGCCGAGAAGAGGGCGCCGAGGTTTTAGTTGACCTCCCGCGCTCTAACTACCGTCACCCTGACAGCTTGTGAAGCTTTCGGGTTTTGCCTTTTACGTCTGTAGGTCGGGTGGGTTTGGTTTTTTGCGCAGCTGCGGCCGGGTGG